>Ga0181565_10004904_pt1 | contig 10249 bp, 9 predicted proteins | sample 101ome_16_FD_129661 | JGI IMG/M metagenome (GOLD analysis project Ga0181565, IMG submission 129661) | Coastal salt marsh microbial communities from the Groves Creek Marsh, Skidaway Island, Georgia - 101401AT metaG (megahit assembly) | ecosystem: Environmental > Aquatic > Marine > Intertidal zone...
ATCACAACCCGTGAAGTGGCGTCTGCTTGGCGCGAGCGCTCTGGGGCGATCGCCGGCGCAGTTGAGCTCAAATTTAATAGTTCACTGTTTTCAGTGGGAGACGCCATTGATATTCAATTGGCGGGTGACGACGTTGACGAGTTGCGTGAAGTGGCTGCGCAGTTTCGGGAGGCTCTCGCGCGCTACCCTGGGGTCATTGATATCACGGATTCGTTTCGCTCTGGAAAACAGGAGCTGAAATTGCAGATGACGCCCGAAGGTGAGGCACTCGGCTTGTCTCTCGGGCTGCTCGCGCAACAAGTCAGGCAAGCGTTCTACGGAGAGGAAGCCCAGCGAATCCAGCGCGGGCGTGATGACGTGCGAGTGATGGTTCGATACACCGAAGCTGAGCGAGAGTCGCTTGCTAGCCTGGATGACATGCGAGTGCGCACGTTGGAAGGGTCGGAAGTCCCATTTAGAACGGTTGCAAACGCGATGCTTGGCCAGGGGTATTCCAGCATCAAACGGACCGAACGTCAGCGCGTCGTCAATGTCACAGCCGACGTCGACCGGACGCAAATCACCGCGGACGAAGTGATCGCGGATTTGTCAGGGTCATTCTTCCCGGTCATTTTGCAGGAACATCCTCGGGTATCGCTGAGTCTCGAGGGGGAACAGCGTCAGAGCGGCGAATACCTGGTCAGTTTGATCTTCCCGTTCCTGATTGCTTTATTTGCGATCTATGCGTTGCTCGCGATTCCGCTTAGCTCCTATAGCAAGCCGTTCATGATCATGAGCGTCATTCCTTTTGCCTTTGTGGGTGCGATTTGGGGTCATCAGATCATGAAGCTTGCGGGGCTTGTCAGTGGGCTCGCTATGATGTCGATCCTAGGTATGATCGCCGCAGCCGGCGTCGTCGTGAATTCCTCTCTGATTTTGGTCTACGCGATTAATCAAAGACGCGAGGCGGGAGAGCCGCTGTTGCAGGCCGTGATTGAGGCATCCACGTCCCGATGTCGACCGATTGTATTAACCTCGATGACGACGTTTGTGGGGCTGATGCCGCTCATGTTTAACACCAGCGTGCAAGCGCAGTTTTTGGTCCCTATGGCGGTATCGCTGGCCTTTGGCGTCTTGTTCGCAACCCTTGTCACGTTGTTGGTGGTGCCATCTATTTACTTGTTCTTTGAAGATTTGGCAGACCTCAAACGTCGCTTCTCAAGCATTGATTCCACGGATGCCACCCGGTCGCCGGGATAACATTCATGCCACGCCACCCATTTACACCGCCGCGTGGTCGGCTCGAAACGTTTGAGATTACGTCCGAGCGCTTGACAAATACGCTGGGTGACCCGATCACGCGACAAGTTGGGGTGTACCGGTCGAGCCTTTGTGAGTCAGATGATGATCAATACCCCGTGTTCATCGATCTTGCTGCGTTCACAAACTCAGCCTTGGGCCATATGGGGTGGAAGGCCTTCTCGGAAACCCTGCTCCAGAGAATTGATCGGCTCGAAGATGAGGGACAGTTGGGACCCGCGATCTGGGTGTTCCCGGATAGCTTTACCTCTCTTGGCGGCAATCAATTTGTGGACTCACCGGTGACTGGGCAATGGGCCACCTGGCTGCATACCGATTTGCTTGAGGCTCTGGAGGCTCGCCATCCGGTTCGAAGGGATCCTAGCGGCCGAGCACTTTTTGGCAAATCCAGCGGTGGCTTTGGCGCGCTGCATCAGGTGCTAAACCACGGTGAGCACTGGGCTGCGGCCGCCTGCCATTCGGGTGACATGGGCTTTGAGTTGGGATACTCGGCAGACCTTTCTCATGCGCTGCTTTATTTGGAGCAGCAGGGCGTCACTCTCACTGGAGCCCTCGACCGAATTCAAGCGAAGAAACGGTTGGGCGGTGGTGACTTCCAATTTTTAATGATCGCAGCGCTTTGCGCCTCGTACGATCCGGCACCAGACCAACCATGGGGAGTGCAGTTGCCACTGGATCCGTTTACCGGTGAGCGCATCGAGTCGCGCTGGTTGCAGTGGCTCGCCTTTGATCCGCTCACCCAGGTGCAAGACGATAAGAAGGCCAGTCGTTTGGCAAATCTCTCGGGGTTATTCATTGATTGTGGCCGTCGGGATCAGTACCACTTGGTCTATGGTGCCAGGCGCTTTATGGCCGCTTGCGAAGCCAGGGGGTTGGGCCCGAGGTTCGAGGAATTCGACGATACCCACTCAGGTATCGACTATCGGCTCGACGTTTCCCTGCCGTACCTGTATGCGCAAATGGCCTGAGCAACAATCCGCCCGTGAAGGCAGAGCGTTTGTGCAAGCTTCAATCAGTGCTGATGTCAGTGCTGATGTCTGGCTGGCGGCGAAGATTCTTTAGCGCGCTACCGTTGGCTTGTTAGGCCAAAAGCGTCACACGGCGTCTAGCATCTGGATGCTGGGCCGCCCGGCCATGTGAGGGCCCATGGCGCCGCCAAGACGTTTGAAGTACTCAGATTGATTGTGTGCGTCTACTGCCGCTTGGTCATCATACTGCTCGAGTACCACATAGGTGGTCTCGCTGTTGCGTGCTTTATGCAGCTCGTAAAATCGGTTGCCCGGTTCATTTGCTCGAACCTCTGCTGCCAACTCTTTGAAGATGGCTTCGAAGTCTGCGTTAGAGCCGGGCTTGATTTCTAGCGTAGCGACAATACCAATGGCCATAGCGAATTCCTTAACAAAAGAGTCTCGATTCTGGCATGGCCAGTGCGTGAGTCAATGGGAGAAGCCTGATCAGTCGTAAACGATGATTGCAACCGGCGAGGACTCTCGCTACATTCTCGGCCGATTCGAGAGGATGACCGAGTGACGTTCCCAAATTCTAAGATGGTGCACCTCCCTGATGCGACGCTCGAGGTTTACGAGGCGGGGCAAGGGGGCGTACCGATTGTCCTGTGCCACGGCTGGCCAGAGCACGCTTACAGCTATCGACACCAGGTACCGGTACTCGTTGAGCGAGGTTACCACTGTATTGTCCCCAACCAACGTGGGTATGGGGCATCATCCCGACCGGCCAACGTTACCGAGTATGACATTCATCATTTGACGGGTGATTTGGTGGCGTTGCTTGACCACTATGGCTTCGAGGATGCCATTTTCGTTGGGCATGACTGGGGAGCGATCAATGTTTGGAATTTGGCGTTGTTTCACCCGCACCGAGTGCGCGCGATTGCCAATCTCTCGGTGCCTTTCAGAGCCAGAGAGGTCAGCGATCCCGTCGCGTTTTGGGCTGAGCGACTTGGCGAGGACTTTTACATCGTGCACTTCAATCATCAGCCCGGGGTTGCCGAGCGCGTGATGGAAGCGGATGTGTCGGGCTTTTTGAAGCGCCTCTATCGGACTGAGCAGTGGTTGGATGAGAAACGCCCATTGGGTGCCAGGTTTTGGGAGCAAGAAGCTAGCCCGCTACCGGGAAAACTGATGATGAGCGATGCCGAATTGCAGGTATTTGTCGATGCTTTTGAACGAGGCGGGTTGATGGCGCCCTGTCATTGGTACCGTAACTTTACGCGCAACTGGGAAACCACGGCTGGGGTTCCCCAAGCGATTACGCAACCGACACTCATGATTTACGGCGAATTTGATACCGTGCCTCAACTGGACATGCGCGATACCGTGCCCCAAGCGGAAATCCACACATTGCCTTGTGGTCACTGGATTCAACAAGAAGAGCCGGAGGCCACCAACGCGCTGTTGCTTGCGTGGCTGGATTCCTTAACGAAATTTTAGGACGCCCCATTGCGTCACCCTAAAAAGGTGCGTCACCTTAAACAATAGGAAGAACAAAGCGATGCCCAAGGCGAGCGATATAAAACGAGGTCAGATAGTTGAAATTGAGGGTGCCCCCCACTTGGTCAAACAAGTTGAGGCGAAGAGTCCCTCAGCGAGAGGTGCTGCGACACTATACAAGGTCAAGTTTGAAAATTTATTAAATGGTCAGAAGCGAGAGGTCTCAAGCAAAGGGGACGAAATCTTTGCTGAAATTGATTGTCAGAAGCGCACAGCGCAATTTTCGTACACAGACGATCGTTTCGCCTACTTCATGGATCTAGAAGATTATGGCCAACACGCGCTCGAGCTCGAGAGTCTCGAGGATGAATTGAATTATTTGAAAGAGGGTATGGAGGGCATTGTTCTTCTCATCATCAATGAACAGGCCGCAGCGCTTGAATTACCTCAATCCGTGGTTTTGACTATTACCGAAACAGCCCCAGGCCTTAAAGGTGCCAGCGCCAGCGCGCGGACAAAGCCGGCGGTCCTCGAAACCGGTTTAACCGTTCAAGTGCCCGAATATATTGAGCAAGGTGAAGCTGTGAAGGTGAACACCACCAATGGCAAATTTATGTCTCGGGCTTAGGTGCGCCGGGCATCAAGGAACACCGCGTCTAGCATCACGCTAGAAGGACAATCTGCAGGTGGTTCATCACCTGTAGTTACCGGAAAGCCAGGAGAGGGCAACGTGAGCTCACGAGACCACTGTAGGGCGCTCGAGTGCTGTCCCTTAGACTCTTTGTTGCCCGCTGCGTGCTGGATGGGTGGGCGATCGAACGAGGGTACGTAACAGATGAGCTTTTGCGAACGGTTCCTATCTTGGATGGGTCGTAAAGGCCAGCTCGACAGGACCCCTATCGCTGACGCTTGACCCTTATCAAGGCTGGGGTCCTGCGGGCGTTCAAACCGATCGACGTCCTTGGTGTCTGGTAGCCGCCGAGTGAATTCAACTGGCAGCCTTTATGCCTAAGTTCCGGTGAATTGACCCGGCCGGCGTTCAGCCACAGCGCGCACACCTTCTTTGTGGTCATTGGTTTGTTGCAAAACGAACTGCGCCCGTCCCTCGACGTCCGTGGCAGCCTGGACGGCATCGGCCAGATCACCGCGAACCTGTTCTCTAACGGAGACCACCGCAAGCGGGGCGTTCTCGGCAATTTCCGCAGCCAGTGCAATGGCAGCGTCCCTGACTTGATCGGTCTCTACGAACACATCACCCAATCCCCATGCCATCGCGGTTTCACCCGTGATTCTGCGGCCAGTGAAAAACAGAAGATTAGCCTTCTGAGGACCAATGATGCGCTCTAGGGTGTGGGTCAACCCAAAGCCGGGTGTGAAACCGAGCTTAACGAAATTGGCCGTCAGCCGGGTATCCGGGCAGAGCACACGGAAGTCTGCCATCACGGCCAGACCGAAGCCGCCACCCACCGCGGCACCTTGAACGGCTGCGACCACGGGGGTCTTGCTCCTAAATAATCTAACGGCTTCGATGTAGAGTGGGTTTCGCCCTTCGTCGTTTCGAGAGATAGGGCCACTTTGTCGTTCGCTTGAACCAAAGTTTGCGCCCGCGCAGAAGTGTTTCCCCTCCGAACACAACACGATCGCTCGCGCGTCGACGTGGGCGTCGATATCAAAAAACGCGTCGGCGAGGTCTCGAATCAGATCATGGTCAAAAAAATTGTTCGGCGCGCGCTGGATTTCGCACACAGCCACATGGTTCTCGAGTAGGGAGACCGATACGTCTCCATAGTGCGATTTCATCGGCATTGATCCTTTTCTAAGAATGGTGGGTCATCAGTGAGAGGACCCAGAATGCCAAAAAAAAAGGGTGGAAGACCACCCTTTTTTGTTAACACCTCTGAGCTTCCAGCCATCCAGCCTCAAAAAGGTCGAGAGGTCGGCTGTATGCCCTTGGGCCATTTGTCGAAATTCTCTCGAACAGCTTCACCGATCTCAGCCACGCTCCAGGGGCCTTCGGTGTTTTCTTTCTGGCAAATCGTTTGGGATTGCCATGAGAGCAACTGAACCGTGTTGCCTGAGGCTAGGAAGGTTCTTCCGGTGACGTCCTTGGCTTCATCCGAGCCCAGCCAAACAACAATCGGTGAGACCTTGTCAGGTGACAAGAGCTCAGCCATGTTTTGTCCTTGCGGGAAGATGTCTTCAGTTAATCGGGACCACGCCGCCGGCGCAAGAATATTGACTCGAATACCGTACTTGAGACCTTCTTGGAAGAGGCATCGTGCGAAACCTGCGATGCCCGCTTTTGCCGCACCGTAGTTGGATTGACCGAAGTTGCCGAGCAAGCCAGAGGTCGATGACGTCACCACAATGCTGCCCCCGGACTCCTGGGTCAGCATCTGATTGTAGGCTGCGCGAACGGTCAGATAGGTGCCTCTCAAATGAACATCCAAGACGATATCCCACATGTCATTGGTCATGTTCTTAAAGGATTTGTCTCGCAAGATGCCGGCATTTGCAATCAAGAAATCGAGCTTACCGAAGTTGTCCACTGCGGTTTGCACCATCTTGTTTGCGTCTTCTTCCTTGGCGACATTGCCATAGTCAGCGACGGCCTGACCGCCCATGGCTTTGATCTTGGCAACCACTTGATCGGCCATGGCGTTGCCACCACCCGAGCCATCTCTCGCACCGCCCAAATCGTTAACGACGACCGCTGCGCCTTCTTGCGCCAACAAGAGGGCGTGGGTCTCACCCAAGCCACCGCCCGCGCCTGTGACCAGCGCAACTTTTCCATCTAGTAATCCCATAGTTTTCCTCCGGAATGCTCAAAATCGTCGTAAAAATACAGGCGGCAAGTTAAGCACATCGATGAAATCATGACCAGCGTCAGGAAGCTGTCGCGAGATCTCCGCTTTCGAACTAGCCTCTTGAGGGCGGCAATGAGGTGCCCCAGCTTTCTGTCCAGCACCGCTCAAGTTCAAGTCCGGCTTGGTTTGATGAAGGGCTGTTCCCAACCCAGTGTGCGGCGGTTCAACGCCCCTAGGCAAACGTGTAGGTATGGAGTTCCTTGCCCCACGAGTGGAAGCCCTCGGCCTTGGCCAGTGCGCGAAAATCACGCCAAGCATCGCCGTAGTGGACGAGAATAATTTTTCGCCTGAGATCTGCGGGCAGCGTCGCCAATTCCTTAATGCCGCAGTGAACGCCCCCTGTGAACAACTGACAATCATGAAAGATGATTTCGGGGGCGTGCTTGGCATCGAATTCAAAGAGTAGTTCCGGGTCGAATTGCGTGTCGCCGGTGAAGAGTACTCGTTGATCAATGAGGACGCCGCAACTCCAAACCGCATCCCGCCAATGAGTTGCACTGTCTGGCAAGTGCCGAGTTCTAAAGAGCTTTAGATCCATTGAGCCTAGTGTGGTTCCGTAAACGTCACGCGAATAGCCCCTTAATTTTTTCGGGCGCTGCGTCGTCCACAGATCGGAGAATCCGAGCCGTTTCTGCTCAGACCACTCGGATCCGCCCTTTAGCGAATCATGCCAGAGCAGATCTTCATAGGCCTTGGTGATGATCATGTGAGCCTTCTGGTTGATGACATAGCGGTTGAAAAGTTGGACCTCCTCAAGGCCACCAATATGATCGGCATGACTGTGGGTAATAAGGTAATTTTTTATTTGGGCGAGGCTGACGCCATGCCGGTGCAAGACGCGCGCCGAGGTGGTGCCCATGTCGATCAAGAGATGGTCTGAACCTTTGACAATGAGGAGATTGGTTTGATTGAGTGTTTTGGCAAACGCTGAGCCGCAGCCAAGGAAGGTGAGCGTCAATTGGCCATCATTGGTCAGCGATATCGGGTTGGGTTTAGTGCGGCTAACAATCAATGCAGACCTCCGGTTGCCCCCTTTGCTTGATGCCACGTAGCGGTACCTGAGGTCTTTGCGCCGCTTGCGTCAATTCGGCTGATGGTTTAGGGGCTGACATTATCCTGGTCCTTGCGCCGATGCGCCTCACTGACACCGTCCAGAACGGGCAGGGGTTGATTAAGCTTGAGTTGTTCGATGAACTCTAGCACGTCTTTTGCTGAATCAATCGCCGCCTCTTCCATGGGTAGGTGGCCCACGTTTGGGTACCACTTAATCGTGGCTTGGGAAAGCCGGTTTTTGAGTTCGAGGGCAAGGCTCGGCGGCGTCCACGCATCGGCCTCGCCCCAGAGAATCAGAGTCGGCCCATCAAACTGAATTGCGCGGCTTTGCCTGTCCCCTCGTTGGCTCAGCCGCTCAAACAAGGCCTCCCTACTCCCCGCGCGGAGGGACAAATCGATGTAGCGTTGAATCAGCGCTTCGGTAACCAGTGACTCGCGAGCGTAAGCTGAACGAGCTGCACGCTCGGCGAACAAGGCCGGATCTAGATGTCGCCCGAAATATTGAACGCCCGGTATTTTAAAGAGCGTCCGGAGCGGGTTGGTGTTGGGTTTGGGAAGTGGGTCGTTTGGATCATTTGGAGTAGACGACCCTTGCGGCTCGGTCATTGGCGTCGGGGCCGAGCCTTCGTCAGCGGTTGGGTCGTTCTCTCGCTGCCAGGGAACCACGCTGTCAATGAGCAGCAGACCGGACACGGCCTCGGGGTATTGCGAGGCATAGGCCAGCGCAAGCCCGCCACCCATCGAGTGACCACCAAGGAGGAACCGGTCAATTCCGAGATGCTGAGTCACCGACTGGATTGCAGCGACGTCTGCGGTGAGATCATACCGGGCAGATGCTGTGGCACCGGTTAGACCATACCCGGGCAGATCCAGTGTGATTATCCGCGCGTGTCCACCGATGAGTTCCACCCATCGCTCGAATTGATGGAGCGAACCGTTGGCGCCGTGGATCAACACGATAGGCAGAGCGTTGCTTTCACCCTGATCGCGGAAATGGATTCGGTCTTGGCTTTCGGTTCTCAAGAATTGAGATGCAGGGCTAACATATCGTGCATCAACAATTTCCGTAGGCAGGTCTCGTTCAAAAACCAGGAGTGACCCAAAGGCCGCGAGAACAAAAAGTGTGGGGGCGATCAAAGCCCAGTCTCGGATCGTGAAGTTGCGTCAGGCATCGAAAATCCTTCTATTCCATGTCTCGCGTGATCGAGTCGAATCATTCTGAATGCTCCATACTGGCTCATCGAATATCTGAGCCTCGCTGATGCGAAGCGCATTTTGGCATTGGCCGCACCTTCGGTTAGACTCGCCGGTCCCAAGCCATCAACTCGAACTTAGTTTGCCACCGATGAACGCCTTGAACCAAGCACAGAACCAGGACAGCGATGAGCGAGATGTTCGCCATCTAGTTCTCGATGCGATCAATAGAACCCAGTCCGATGAGTTTGAGCGTTTTTTCGACCTCTTCACACCAGAGGCGACCTGGATGTTGCCGTCCCAAGTAAAGGATGTCGGCTTAGACGAAGCGAAGCGATTCTATCGTTTCACCGAAAAGTTTCGCTTCGAACAACAGGTCAATATCGATGAGGTCCGAGTATTTTCAGAGGTAGCGTACGCACGGCTGACCTTTGATGGTTTCCTGGTGCCGAAGCTGGATCCTAGCGCAGCATCGATTCGGTCGGTGAGCCGTCACCTTTGGATCATGAGAAAAGAGCACACTCAGCAGTGGCGCTTGGATCGCGTGATCTGGAATACTCCGCGACCCAATGAGCGGGTTACTCAGCGCGCCTACTAGAAGGTGCAGGAGCAAGTGAGTGAGGCGACTCGATAGGTTGCGCCTCTATCTCCCACGCCAATCCTCACCCAAATTCTCCGAACCCATCAGCGAAACCAATCCGTTGAGCGAACGGATGTCGCGGATTGCATCACCCTGCGTGCTCCCCTATGGTCGTAGGTTCGGGCAATAACAGATGACGCATCGATGAAATACGATTTTGCAGTTGGCCAAACCAATCCAGAGACCTTTCCAGTTGAGGCCTTTAAGCGAGCAGCGATGCAGGCGATTGAAGATGAACACGCCTCCTTCAATCAATACCCTGGGGGTAAGGGGCATCCACAACTGCGCGCGCTGATGGCGCAACGGGAGAGCGAGCGGGAAGGGGTAAAGGTGGATCCTGAAATGATGGCGTTGACCAACGGATCGATGCAGGGTGTCACCCTGGTGGGTCAAGCGCTTATGGACGCGCCTGGCGATCAGGTCATTACTGAGGCGTTCACCTACAGTGGCACCATCGCCGCCTACAAAGGGATCGGGCTCGACATGGTGGGGATCTCCGTGGACGAATCGGGGATGCGCATGGACCATTTAGAGGCGCATCTTCGATCGATGAAAAAGAAGCCCAAATTTATTTATGCATTGACGGCGTACCAGAACCCGACGGGGGTTAATCTGTCCCTCGAGCGCCGACACCGCTTGATCGAACTGGCCGCCGAGTATGAGATTCCGGTTGTGGAAGATAACTGCTATGGCGATGTGCATTTTGATGGCGACAAGCCGCCTGCGCTCTATGCGCTGAGCGATGA
>Ga0181565_10004907_pt1 | contig 10244 bp, 10 predicted proteins | sample 101ome_16_FD_129661 | JGI IMG/M metagenome (GOLD analysis project Ga0181565, IMG submission 129661) | Coastal salt marsh microbial communities from the Groves Creek Marsh, Skidaway Island, Georgia - 101401AT metaG (megahit assembly) | ecosystem: Environmental > Aquatic > Marine > Intertidal...
ATCGAAGTGGCTGAAGTGGCTGCCCTCAAGCGTATTTATGCCGTTTCCCTGACTGCCAATTTTCACCTAGATATCTGCCAAAAATTAATTGATCGGGAAGAGCGCTTTGACCGGGTTGTTCTCGACAAGAAAATTGATAGCCGTGAGGGATACTTCAAAATTCTGGCCAAACAAGTCGAAGCCCTTACTGATCTGAATAAAAAACTTGAAAACGCTTGGAATGGATTCATCGGGGGTCCCAACGCGACCCAAAAGAAACGGGCCCTGGGAAGATTCCAAAAATACGAATCTGAACTCGAACCAATCTTTAAGAAATGCTGCTTAAAGCTCAAAGTATTTGAAGATTATCTCCAGGAGATTAACCCCGAACTCAAAGCGATCACCCGCAATGTCCACAACCTTGAACTTGGGAAGAAAGACCCTGCCAAGCTCAAGCGCAAAGGTGTGAAGATCGACAGGATCAAAAAAGAACTCTCCGAAGCACGAATCAAATTTCACATGGAACCGGACGAATTAATTTCTCTGGTCAAAGAGATCCGTCACTCCATGCGCGAGGCACACAAAGCCAAAACCGAAATGGTCGAAGCCAACCTGAGACTCGTTATTTCAATTGCCAAAAAATACACTAACCGTGGGCTTTCTTTCCTCGACTTGATCCAAGAGGGAAATATGGGGCTAATGAAAGCGGTTGAAAAATTTGAATATCGCCGGGGTTACAAATTTTCCACCTATGCAACCTGGTGGATCCGTCAGGCAATCACCCGTTCGATCGCCGATCAGGCCCGTACGATCCGTATCCCCGTTCATATGATCGAGACCTTAAACAAGGTTATGCAGGTGCAAAAACAACTTTTACAAGAGCTTGGTCATGAACCCACCCCAGAAGAAGTCGCCAATGAAATGGGACTCGCCCTCGACAAAGTGCAGGGAATCATGAAGATGGCTCAACAACCTATTTCTCTACAAAGCCCGGTTGGCGACGGAGATGACACGAGTTTTGGAGACTTTATTGAAGACAAGGGTGCTGAAAACCCCTACGATATGACAGCATACTCCTTATTGAGGGAAAAAATTATTGATGTTTTGGACTCCCTTACGGAGCGGGAACGCAATGTCTTGTCCCTGCGCTTTGGATTACAAGACGGGTATAGTCGAACCCTTGAGGAAGTGGGTCGGCAGTTTAAGGTCACCCGTGAAAGGATTCGTCAAATTGAGGCAAAAGCCCTACGGAAAATGCGTCACCCCACCCGTATCCGTCAACTTCATGGTTTCTTCGAAGCGGATCAGAGTTCCGTAAACAAACCGAAACCCGAAGCTCTCCGTCAATTGGGTCTGTAGCAACTGATTTGTCAAACCTGCAGACAAAACAGTTGCTCTGAACCTACCACCCAAGTAAATTTTTATTTATGACAACACCTATCACACCTGCCCTCGCCTTCATTGGAAACTTTGGCGGTGGAGAAATTATTCTGATCTTTTTGATCGTCCTTTTGCTTTTTGGAGCCAAAAAAGTACCGGAGCTATTTCGCTCACTTGGTAAAGGAGTCAATGAATTCCGCAAAGCTAAAAACGAGTGGGAGCAAGACATTCAAGATGTCATGAATCAGGAACCCCTTGAGGATCACGATTTTAAAGAAAAGTCCAAGGAATCGGCTCAATCCGTTCAGAGGGAGGAAGAAAAGCAGTCCGCCAGTTAAACCGATTTTTGCGGCACTTTTGCCGAACAACTCAAAACCAAGGTTACTCACACCTTGGTTTTTTTATGGGGGGAGACTGCGATCCAGCCTTGGACCTAGCCACCCGCAAGAACCGGACGAAACCCCATTGCCCTCATCCACTCTAACACTTCAGCTCTACGATCCCCTTGCAATTCCATATCATTCCCCGACCAGGTTCCTCCCGTGCCCAGGGAATTTTTCATTCGTTTTAAAAGTCTCTCCTTTTTTTGTTTTCCCAAACCTGGAGGGATTCCACGGATTGTGGTGACTGTCTTTCCTCCACGCCCAGTCTTTTCGCGGCGAATTTCCAATCGCTCCCCGTTGCCAAGCTTAGACTCCTCTTCCTGTACGGAGACTTTTATCTCTTGCTTGAGCTCAGGCAGAGCTTCAGGCAATCCACTTCCATCGAGAGAGGCAAACGGATTGCTCCCAAATTGATTCATTGGAGTAATCAAGATTTTCTTGGATGAACCTCGTTTCCTATTCATCCTCCACAGGTTCCTTTTTCAGGGGTTTCTCCGGCCAGCCAAATGACTGCTTTTTGATAACTCCGGTTTTCCAAGAAATGCCTTAGTCTGGGATGTAAGCTTTGCTTTTGCTCGTTCACCAGTACATCCAGTCTCGCCAAAGTTTGCCTAAATTCATCGGGTTTGGCATTCTTGGGGTTTGTAATTACTTCCAAACAACTTTTGATTTCATCCATGAGTCGAATTATTCTCACGCTCATTGCTAACCTGCCAAGCCTAATCCAGTCTTTATCCAGACAATGAAGGGCACATGCATTCTTGGAAGTGGTCTGACTGGATTAGTCCATGCATGGCATGCCCAGAAGCGGGGAGAGAAAATCACCCTATTCGAAGCCTCCCCTCAAACAGGTGGCGTTTTACAATCGAGAAGAATCGATGGATACCTGATCGATTATGGAGCCAATACTCTCAGCTTACGGAGTCAGGAAGTTTCCAACCTACTGAACGAACTGGGGATTCTCGAACAGGCCATAGATGCAAACCTCGAGGCCAACCTGCGCTTCATTGTACGGGGAGGACAATTAATCTCCCTGCCCCATAGCCCAGCTTCTTTTTTGAGCAGTTCTTTTCTTTCCCCCATGGGAAAAATGCGCCTCCTGCTCGAGCCTTTCATCTCAAAGGGCAAAAATCATAATGAGAATGTGGCCGAGTTTATTTCCCGCAGACTGGGTCAGGAAGCACTCACCTATGCAGGAAACCCCTTTCTTTCGGGAGTTTATGCAGCCAAGCCAGAGAGCCTTTCTCTTCAATACGCCTTTCCTGCCCTGCAGGAACTCGAGCAAACCCATGGCTCATTGTTTAAAGGGCTGCTCAAATCAAAAAAAAATCCCGACCGACTTCCCAAGACTCGCTTGCTCTCCTTTCCCAACGGGATGCAGGAATTAACCAATCGAATCACTCAGCAATTGCCTCAGGAATCAATCTTTCTGAATACTCGGGCAGTCCGGGTGAAACGGTTGGAAAACCATTGGGCAGTGACGACAAAAGATCAATCTGGCAAAGAGGAAACCAACACCTTTGAACAGGTTATTTGTACCTTACCCGCTCATCAGCTATCGGAGATCATATGGGACGGGATTGATGGAACGGAAGCAATGGAAGATTTGATCGATTCCACTCATTTCCCGATAGCCTTAGTTTTTCATGGTTATGAGAAACGGAAAATCAAACACCCTCTCAACGGATTTGGATTTCTCGTTCCTGAAGTGGAAAACAGAAAGATTCTCGGAACCTTATTTTCCAGCACCCTTTTTCCAGGCCGTGCTCCTCAGAACCATGCCTTGCTAACCACTTTTGTGGGGGGTGAACGCCAACCGGACCTGGTTCACCTCGAAGATATTGACCTTCATGCACTTGTAAAAGAGGAACATCAGAATCTATTGGGCACCACCGGCGAACCCTCCTTTCAAAAAATCATCCGGTGGTCTCGGGCGATTCCTTTGCCCGATCATAAAATGGGTAAGAGAAAAGAAGCTGCCAAACTTCTGAAAGATCAAAACCCCGGACTGAAGTTTTCTGGTTCTCACCTATGTGGTCCTCCCCTACCCAACTGCCTACAGTCAGACATCATATAATTTTTTCTCTGGCATTTCATTTGGAAAGATTGCCTCAGTCCAAGTACGCTGATAAAAAGAGAACTGTATTTAGATTGAAATGATCCCTATGAATTCGAACACATCAGAGAAACCTGTAAAAACTCTAGTCATCCTGCTCAATATGGGTGGCCCACAGAATAAGGACGAAATTCACCCATACCTGAAGGAGCTTTTTCAGGACCGCGAACTTCTAAAGCTACCCTTCCAGAAAATCCTTGGTCGTTTCATTGCCTGGCGCAGAACTCCAAAAATCCAGGAACGCTATGAAGAAATCGGACAATATTCTCCTACTAAAGTAATCATGGAAAGCCAGTGCGAAGCGATTGCACTGAAGCTCGATCAACTCAACCCAGATTCAGCTCCCCATGTTTGTGTATCCGGTTTCCGTTATTGCTCTCCTCGTCCTGGTGAGATGATCAAGAAATACCAAGGAGCTGAAAAAATCATTCTTTTTTCTCAATACCCCCAGCATAGTTGTTGCACCAGCGGTTCCTCATTTTGTGATGCATATCGGTGGGTTGACCAACAAAGCAACTCCGAGTACCGAGACAAACTATCCGTTATTGATCAATGGTGGGACCGGGCGGATTATACCGAACTTTGGGCCATGCTCATCCAACGAAAATTTGAGGAAATGAAAAAAGAGCATGGTTTAAAGGATGAAGATATTCGCATCATCTATTCTGCCCATAGCCTTCCTGAATCGTACTGCCTTGAAAAGGGGGACAAATACAACGAGGAGATTCAAGGCTCGGTCAACCGCATCGAAAAAGTTTTGCAAGACAAGGGACTGGGTCACCAAGGTACCCTGGCTTGGCAGAGCAAAGTTGGACCACAACGCACTAAATGGCTCTCTCCTTCCACACCGGATGTAATCGCTGAAACCAAACAGAAAGCGATCCTCATGGTACCGATCGCTTTCACCACGGACCACATTGAAACCCTCGATGAAATTGATATTGAATTCCGAGGCTATGCCGATGAAGTGGTGGATCACTTTGCCCGAGTGGACTGCTTTAATATGGAAGAGAAATTCATCGATTTATGTGCCAAGCTTGTCATGGAGCACATCCAGGATGATTTTATTTCTAAGATTCGCCCTTGCTGCGTAAATTGTGAAGGTACTGACTGTGCCTCGATGCGTAAATACTTCCGCTCCTCCCCGGTGCACGCTACTGCCTAGGCTTTAATTCCTGCATCCCTATTCGTTTTTAGCGAATATTAGATTTGTCCGTTCGTTAAAAAATCAAGGAAGACCTCCATGTTTATGTCTTTTTTCGCCTATGATAGGTCTTAATCTTTCCCCATAGGTAAAGTTAAACCCTAAAAGATGAGCATTTTCAAACATCCCAAACTTTGTCATTCTTAATCTCCCTTATGTTGAGTAACTTACCCGATAGATGAATCTCTCCGAGGTCAGAGACTTGTTATGGCTGGCGATCACCTGTTACGGTGCATCGTTTGTTATGGGAATGGTGAAGACACGGCATGCTTTTCCCACTTTTTTTAGGGAAAGTCCATTGATTCTCATTCTAGCAGGTTTTGTTCTCCAAACCCGGGCCCTTTACTTTCGTGGAATGGAAGTACATGGTTGCCCATTGGGTAACGGGATGGAACGGGCCCAATTCATAATATGGTCCCTTATCGCCGCTTTTTTATTACTCCGTCTAGTCTGGAGAATTAATCTTTTGGGTACCTTTTGTGCAGGTACTTCCCTCCTACTTGGTACCCTCTCTCTTGGTTTGAAGAACTGGGATACACCTTATTGGACTGCAAGTGGATATGTTCGCCTTTTTAAAGATCCCTGGATTGAGCTTCATGCTTCAATTGCGATCTTTAGTTACGGGCTTTTTTGTCTACTGGCTGTGGTCAGCCTGATGTATCTTTCTCAAAGACAGGCCCTACTCTCTCGTAAGCCCGGTTTTCTTGGGCCCTATCTCCCCCCGATTCAAGACTTAGATGTGGCAGCGATGAGGTTGCTTGCCGTAGGAGTATCTTTTCTTACTCTTTCCATGGTGGTGGGTGCAATGCATTGGACACGCCACCCTGAACTTGTTAGCGGGGCGAAACTCTCTGTTACCACCGCTCTTTGGATTGGATATCTTATACTACTGGCAATGAGACTCAATAACCGGCTCTATGGATCCCGCTTTGCCAAGTGGTCGATCGGTCTGTTTGCTCTCGCCCTGCTCTCCTTATCCATGGTCAGTTCAAAAACAAACAAGCAGGCCTCGTATAGCCCCAATCTCCCTCTCTTGGTTCAGGTACTGCGATGAGTAGACCGTCAGATCATTCACTCTTCCTGCTTGGCACATCTCACCAGGTTGCCAATTTGCAGGAGCGCGAAACCATTGCTCTACCCAATGACTCGATCGACTCTTTTTACAAAGGCTTGGTAGCCCTCCCTGGCTTGAAAGAATGCTTGGTGCTCAATACCTGTAACCGTACGGAAATCTATGGTTCAGCAGATCCTACATTTAAATTTGAATCGGCCTTGGAGTTTATGGCCAATTTCCGCAAGCTTGATCTCGAATTTTTAACCCAGAAAACCTACCAAAGGACTGGAGCCGAAGTCGTCAGGCATCTTTTCGAAGTGGCGTCGGGAATCGACTCACAAATGGTGGGAGAAACTGAAATTCTCGGACAGTTAAAAAAGGCATACGATGAAGCATACGAACGGGGTGCCACCGGTAAGGAACTCAATCGATTATTCCAGAAAAGCTTTCAAGCGGCCAAGTGGGCCCGGACTCATACCGGTATTTCCAAGGGTCAGGTAAACCTGGGTAATGTGCTCTGTGAACTGGCCCGGCGTATTTTTGGGCAGGTTGATCAATGCAGGTTCTTGGTGGTGGGTGCCGGAGAGGTGGCCGAAAGTGCCCTGGAAGCCTTTAAATCGAGAGGTTCCGAAGCGATCACGGTGACGGGGCGCACTTTTGACTGGTGTCCTCTGAGTCGAAGAAAGCCCGATGAATTAGCTCAAAAATTTGACGGCTTTACTTTGGCTTATTCCAAGTTTCACGAATCCCTCCACCTCTTTGATGTCGTGCTCGCATCCACGGCAAGTAGCAAGGCATTACTTACCAAGGAGCAGGTGGAGAGATCGATGAAAAAACGCCCGGCTAAACCGCTTTTTCTTATCGATGCATCCGTCCCCAGAAATGTGGAGGAAAATGCAGCTAGGGTAGATAATGTATACCTCTACAACATGGATGATGTATCTGCCATCGCAAATGAGAACCTGCAATCTAGACTCGCCGAAGTAGAAAAATGTCGCCTTGCCCTTTCCAAGCGGGCTCTTCGTTTATGGGAACAAATGCGGGCTCAACCCAACTTGCCTGCCTGAAGCAACCAGTCCACCACCCCCGAGTCCTTCGGTTGAGCAAGCAATTGATGAAGCATTTTTGCGGAGTGGGCCGCTTTTTTGCCCGACTCTTCATCTTTTAAAATCTTACTTATCTCACTCGCCAACCTCTTGCCTGTGGCACGGCCCTGCAGAAATTCAGGGTTGGGCGGTTCTTGAGGCAGTAAAAGATTGGCCATGCCTAAGTGAGGAACCCGGACCAAAAGCTTACCAATTAGATAAGTTATGGGGTGAGCCCGGTAACCAATCACCCCAGGTATGCCCGCCCAGGCGCACGAAAGGGACATCGTACCCGAGCTCATCAAGGCCACCCGAGCACTAAGTCCATCGGCACGATTCACCACCCGGACACAATTCTTTAACTTGGATCGATGGGATAGAATACTCTCCACAAGTTCTCGGATTTGAGGACTGGATGCCGGCAAAACCGCCAGTACTTTTTGTCCCTCCACACTCAATTCTTCAAGGGCATCTAAAAAGACCGGTAAAATTCGGCTAACGGGTTGTAAACGACTGCCGGGCAGCAAAAGAATTTCTCCTTGTGAGTTATAGTTTACAGGAGACTCGTAGGATGGGTGAGCAAAAGGATGCCCGACAAACGAAACCGGTAAAGAAACATCCTCATAGTGCATAGTTTCGAAAGGGAAAATGACCCCTAGTGCATCGAGAATTCCGGCCATAGTAAATCGGCGCTTCGGTTTCCATGCCCAAAGTTGCGGACTGATGTATTGGAGCACCGTAATCCCTCCCCCTCCTTTGCAGGAAATCCCAAGCTTTTTAAGGTGTTTGGCTAGTCGCAGATTAAAACCAGGATAATCTACAAGGAGTATGCAACGGGGTCGGGTTGCCGTAATCCAAGAAATTGTTTTTTCAAAGACATCACGGTAAAATCCGTAATTTTTTAAAACCTCGAATAATCCCACCACGCCATAATCGGCCAAGGGAAAAAGAGGTTCGGTTCCGGCTTGCTTTAATTTTTCCCCACCCAATGAACACACCCGTAGCTTTGGCTGGCGGGCTTTCAAATCGTACACTAAGCGGGCCGCATGTTCATCCCCTGATGCTTCACCTGCAACCACCAAGAGGTCAACGGGCCCGGATGCTTTGGGAAAATCTGTAAGGGAGCTCAAGGTTTCCAATTGGATTGAATCTCCTTGGTAATCGCAAGAGCCACCTCAAGGGCTGACTTACCAAAGCTTCCATCGGTTTTAGGGGTGGTGGTTTCACGCACACAGGAGAGAAAGGACTCCAATTCCAAAGCGAGGGGCTCTCCCCGCTCCACCGGTACTTCATGGCGCTCCAGAGAGGGGCCGGACTTCTTGATCAGGTGCCCCTTTTGGTTCATAAAGTCTAGGGACAGGTATCCGGTGTCCTGGAATACCCGGATTTCGCGGGCTTTTTTCTCACTCACCCGGCTGGCACTTAAATTGGCCACACACCCATTGGCAAATACCAGACGGGCATTGGCAATATCCTCGGTGGGAGAAAGGACCCGAACCCCGATCGAGTCCACCCGTTCGATGGAGGAATCAACCAAAGCCATCGCAATCCCAATATCATGGATCATCAGATCGAGCACCACACCCACCTCGGTACCGCGGGGTTGAAAGGGAGCGAGACGTTCAACCGTTAAATATCGGGGTTGCTCCACCGCTCCTTCCAAGAAAGTCATTACTGGGTTGTAGTGTTCGATATGTCCAACCTGTACGAGCACTTTGGCTAACTGGGCACTTTCCAAAATCGCTCCCGCTTCCTCCGAGGATACACAAAGCGGTTTTTCCACAAGCAGGTGGCAACCATGATCGATTAATTGCAGGGCAACCTCGGCATGGCGGTCCGTCGGGCAAACCACAGATACCGCATCACAAGCTTTTCCCAATTCCTCAAGGGTGGAAAATCGGGTGCAATGATATTCGGCGCATATTTTTTCAGCCGCCTCATTGTTTGGCTCAAAGATTCCCACCAGTTCCGCACCGCCTAGAGAATGATAGAGCCGGGCATGATGTTTCCCAAGGTAACCTACCCCCGCTACTCCGCATTTTAAGGAATCTTCCATAGAATTATTGATGGGGAAAGATAGTGTTTGGGTCAAACCTCGTTCATCTGGCCTTCGGAGAGAAAAAGCTGGCGATCTGTAGCCTGAGCAAAGGCCGGATTATGAGTGACTAGAATTAAGGATGCCCCCTCTTCCGAACAACTATGTAATAGAAGATTCATAACATCTTCCCCAGTTCTTTCATCGAGATTGCCTGTGGGCTCGTCGGCCAAAAGAACTTTAGGTTGGTTAATCAATGCTCGGGCAATGGCCACTCTTTGCCTCTCCCCACCTGAAAGTTTACCAGGGATTTGTCTCGCTTTATCACCCACTCCCATCTGCTCAAGGAGATGGTATGCTCGTTCCGTAACCTTAAGGTCTAAATTTCCGGAAATCCTCGCTGCAAGAATCACATTTTCCAGAACATCCAACTCCGGAACCAGGTAATATGCCTGATAGACCACTCCCAGAAAAGATGATCGCGAGGAAACCTCCGCTCGGGTGGCCGGGCAGTCGCAACACATCCACTGATCTCCCCAGAGCAACTGCCCTTTATCGGCCTGTTCGATTCGGGCAAGCAGATTTAGCAGGGTAGTTTTTCCACAACCTGACTCTCCCCGTATACTCAAGGATGTGGCAGGCATTAAGGAAAAGGAAACATCTCGTATGACTTGTAGAACTTCCCCTCCTAGGGAAAACTGTTTGCTTAGAGACTTTGCTTCGAGGATAGGAGAACTACTCATTACGCAACGCATCTGCGGGGTTCATACGGGCAGCCCGCCAGGCGGGGATTAAGCCAGCTAGGGTGGATACGAACATCGCAAACAAACCAAAGGCCAGAAAGGTCGATGCACTCTCGGAAGATTCCCAGGGATAGGGTACATGCAGGCTATAAAAGTCATAAAATTGAGTCACACCCGCTTTTCCCTCATCCCCAGCAATATTGACGACAATAAAGGACATGATCGAATCTCGGTAACGGATAAATAGCAGGGCCAACCCACAACC
>Ga0181565_10004908_pt1 | contig 10244 bp, 7 predicted proteins | sample 101ome_16_FD_129661 | JGI IMG/M metagenome (GOLD analysis project Ga0181565, IMG submission 129661) | Coastal salt marsh microbial communities from the Groves Creek Marsh, Skidaway Island, Georgia - 101401AT metaG (megahit assembly) | ecosystem: Environmental > Aquatic > Marine > Intertidal zone...
GTTCGAATCTCATGTGACATATTTGATAAGAAATACTCTTTTGCTTTTGATGCGTTGAGTGCTTCTTGTCTTGCATCTACAAGTTTCTCAAATATAGAATTTGTATAAAAAGTCAAAACACCTTTAAAATTAGTATCAAAAATAAAAGATATCTCATCTGTAATCTCCCTTGAACCTATCTCGGCGTCATATGAAAAATCTATCATAGTTTTACGAAAGTGGCTACAAAGTTCAAATACTTCATCGGCACTTGTCTCACGCTCTTTAAGATACACAAGTAAAAGATTCATTACAGGACAGTTTCCTAGTTCGGTCCTAGATGCGATGACATCCATAAAGTAATCAAATACCCCACTTCCATAAAGTGTTAAAAAACTATCTCTGTCAATTTGGTGAAGTTCTAATATCTGTTTAGGAGCATCATGAGACAACCAATTGAGAAGAATCTTATCTTTAGCAGTAAGAAAAACCTCTTGATGTCTCACAAGGTTTGGAGCAAGTTTGTGCATCTATCATCTTTTTTATTGTAATTATTGTATTAAAAAATATGATACTACCATAATAAAAGTTAACTTGATGAGAGAGATAAAAATAGTACCTACTATATTTCCAATTTGACAACTTGTACACGAGCTGTACTCTCTTCCCTCGTATTGGGCGTAGAAGAAATATATACTATTGATCACTAAAGCAAGGTATGATGCATACAGTTGATATGTCCAAATTTTAGATACCATTGCTTCATCTTCAATAAAGATCAAACCAATAAGCATTATTACCATCCCAATCAAGATGAAATTGACAAACTTTGTTAAATAGTCACGCTTAAATGTTGTTGGACATACTTCCGAGATAGCTACATCACTACCGTACTCTAGCTTTGCTTCAAAATTTTTTTTCTCTTCCTTATCAAGCTTGTTTAAAAAACTTGAACCAAAAGTGTAGTCAATCTTTCTTTGAAGTAAAATAGCAAAAGAACCCTCAGCTTTGAGTGAATGTTGCTTAAGATCTCTATCCTCATACACAACTGAGATTTTCTCATGACGCGTCACTTTAGCACTTAAATCTGGAAAATATGCTGTAGTTTCGATAGTAGTTATATTTCCTTGAGCGTTTAAAACTCTTGGATTAAGGAGCTCCAAAAGTTCTCCATCCTCATTTTTCACCAAAACAATATTATACATACTTCCAATTTGAAAAGCAGCTAATCCATCTAAATCATTAGCTTTAATTGTATCTTTCATATCTTGAATCAAAGAAATAATCGCATCATTTACAACACGAACATCTGTAGAATATTCGACACTTGGAGGGGTTGGATATGTGATTATTTCTTTAACCATTGATACAACCTTGTGATTTTTTTCAAGAGAGTTTTTTTGAGACTTGAAGAACTTGTAGGGAAAACCCCTACATAAAAAAGTGCTCTAGTGACTTTTTCCAACTACGATTAACATTTTGATATTAATCACTAGAAATCTAATAAATTGAAAAATTACACATGTTCTTAATTTCTTTTGAAATCCACCAGGTGTCATTGTTCCAAAGTTTTGTGTATATGGGCGAATATTTTTTTCATGTTCTGCTGACATTTTATTATTCCTTTAAATTATTTCATAGTTTTAAGAGAATCTTTTTATTCCCTTTTTAACGGTATCGGAAGTAATTCCAATACCTACGCTGGCCACTAAGGCACAAATGCTAGCCTTTAACCCGGCAGAGTCTTTAACTTACAAAAAAAAGTCCTACTCAGGAATTAAAGTCCAGCCTGGCTTTAATTTCGCTTTATGAATAAACATGTAGTGTAGTATATTTTTTATCCAATGTCCAGCAAGACCAATTTCACCAAATGTGTAATCAGTATCACGACCAGTTCCTGGATACTTATCAAAGTCAGGGATAACAGGATAAACAGTCATTGCTGCTGCTGTACCATTAAAAATACCTTTACCTGTTGAAGCAACACAAGCCGCACCCATTTCAGCCATTGAAGCATTATGAAGTGGAGCATTTTCACCTTTGTTAATCATATCGCAAACACTGTGAGCCACTGCTTTACCAATGATACCAGCTGGCATACCTGTTCTAGGTGGTGCTGGAGTAATTACAGTTCCATTAGGTGAACTCATTGGCTTTGAGATTGGGTGTGGAGGAGCAAACGCTATACCTGCTGCAAAGATATTTTTATATCCTGGAGTTTGATAAGTAGATGGCCAATCAGATGCTTTCCACTCGTTGTAATCAGTTTTGCCATATGTAGCATCCACTTTCATAAACTTGTTAGGAGCAAACACTTGATCTGTAATATCTGATCCATCTTTTGCATATGCAGTCATATCAACACCACTAAAAGGAGGAATTAACATTGCAAAATCAAACTCTTCTTCACCTGTTTCACCATCTAAAAGCTCATAATGAACTTTACCTGACTCAACTTTACTTACGTGTGCACCGATTATCCAAGGAATTCCACGTTCAGTAAACAATGACTCAGAGAAGATTTTTGAGCTTACAGCATACCCCATAGATTTCATATGAAGTCCACCCATACCAAAATCTCCTAGGAAAGACTCATTTGAGATCCATTTAATATCTGCCATATCACGAATACCAGCTTGATTTAACTCATGCTCAATGTTAAAAATATACTCAAATGCAGCGCCTTGACATGTACATGTTCCATGACCTGTTCCTATTAAGATTTTTTGGCGTGTTCCACCTTTCATCTTTTCAATAGCTTCATTCAGTTTTTCAGATGCATGAACAGCATGGTCTGCTGTACACACTGAAACTGTATGCTCGCCTAACTCACTCCCTTCACCCAAACCTTCAGTAGCACCAAAGTTAAGTTTTGGACCTGTTGCATTTACTAAGTAATCATACTCAACATTTGAGATTTCACCAGCTGTACTTGGATCCGTTGACTCTACAGTTACAAAGCCTTTTTCAATTGTGTCACTACCTTCAGGGTGAATTTCAGTAGCTTTTGCTTGAATATATGTGATACCAGCTTTTTTGTATACTGGAGCCAAATCAAAAGTAACATCCTCTTTTGACATACGTCCAACACCAACCCAGATATTTGAGGGGATCCAATTCCATTTAGAATTTGGAGTTACTACAACAACTTCGTGACCTGAGCCCAACCATTTTGCAGCGAAAGTTGCAGTCGTATGACCAGCAACACCACCACCTAAAACAACTAATCTTGCCATATTACAATTCCTTTTCGTTTACATAAAAGTAAAATCTACATAAATTGTATCTATAATTCTTTTATCTAAGTTTTAATTTAGTTAATGATATACGTTTATCATATTCAGTGTGTAGGAATTACACAATATTTTATAATAATAATTATTTAAAATTATAATATTTTTGTGATAATCTCATATACATTTTTAGACAAATCCTCTTTTTGGATAATCTTTTCCATCTCTACTTTCATAAGCCTCTTATTTGTTTCATTCATCTTGTCGTATAACTTAAATGCTCCAGCAAGTCCTGAAGCCATTTGAGCATTTATAGAGTCTATCTCGATAATTTTGTGTGCTAAAAATTTATACCCTTTTGCATCTTTTGCATGAAAATACTTATAGTTCCTTGCAAAAACCCCTATGAGTGAGCGAACAAGATTTGGTACTTTTTCATCATATGCAGGATCATTTTGTAAAGCCATAACTCTATCAAGAACACCTTCTCTCTCTGATGCTGCTAGAATTGAAAAATATTTATTCATCGTTAAGGTGTCATTTTTATACTTTTCATAAAAATCCCTCAACGCTTCTTCTGCTAAACTTGCATCATAATTTTCTAAAATATCAAGTGCAACAATACGATCTGTCATCGTTAAAGATTCTTCATATTGTTTTTTTACAAGTGAAATTATCTCTTTATCTTGTAAATTTGATAAGATACGTAAGACTCTATTTTTCACAGCACGTTTGCCTATACTTTCACTTTCAATACTCAAATCTTTAGGATTATGAAACTGATGATACAATGCAAGTAATTTTTCTTTATATATACTTGCAAGAGTACTCAAAAGCTTTTCTTTTGCCTCATAAATTGGATCAAAATCTACAATCTCTTGACGTTGCATCAATGTTGTAATGGAAGGAAGTTCAAGAATAAGTGCTTTGTATGACAAATCTGTATCCAAATCCAAAAGATATCCATAGGCTTCAAGAAACTTTTCGTCAATAGCATCACCTTTCATCACTTTTTCAATAGTTTCTAAGGAAAAAAGCTGTGCTGATTCAAATCGTACAAAACTGTTAGTATCAAACTTCATTAAAAATGGATAATCGCTTTGCTTATGTTCAACAATAACTGGTGCTGAAAAATCACGGTTAAGTGAAGCTATAGGCTTACTACTTAATCCACTAAAGCTAAAAGTCTCTTTTTGCTTAGAGACAATGAGAGTTTCATTCAAAATCTCTTTTGAATCTTCACCGATGAGTCCAATTTTAAAAGGGAAATAATAAACCTCTTGCCCGATGCCCTTTTTCGTTGAAGGTATCTTTTGCTCAATAGTCAAAGAGAAAACACCATTGTAAAAACTCTCTTCAACTATAACTCTTGGTGTTCCATTTTGATGGTACCACCGCTCAAACTGAGCCAGATCAATATCCCCTGCTTTACTCATTGCCCAAAGAAAATCATTTGTTGTGACTGCTTGACCATCAAAACTCTCAAAATAAAGATCTGTCGCTTTTCTATACTTCTCTTTCCCTAAAAGTATATAAATCATTCGTATCACTTCAGCACCTTTTTCATACACAGTAGCAGTGTAGAAATTATTCATCGAAATATAAGATGTTGGCTGAATTGGATGTGAAGTTGGAGATGCGTCCTCTACAAATTGGCGCTCACGTAAAGCTTGTACATCTTCTATACGTTGTACTTCACTTGAATTCAGATCGGCTGAAAAACATTGATCTCTAAAAACAGTGAGCCCTTCTTTGAGAGTAAGCTGAAACCAATCTCGACATGTTATACGGTTCCCTGTCCAGTTATGAAAGTACTCATGAGCGATCACTGATTGTATCCCCATAAAGTTACTATCTGTCGCTGTATCTTCATCTGCTAAAACATAGTGAGAATTAAAAATATTGAGACCTTTATTCTCCATTGCTCCCATGTTAAAACTATCAACTGCTACAATATTGTATATCTCAAGATCATATTCACGACCATACTTCTCTTCATCCCACGCCATCGATTCTTTTAAAGAACGCATCGCATGATGACATTTTGATTCATTTCCAAGGTCACAATAAATATTGAGTTCAATAATATTCCCACTCATAGTTTCAAAACTATCAGTAATATTTCCCAAATCTCCAGCTACAAGGGCAAAAAGGTATGAAGGTTTTGGGTGTGGATCATTCCAAGTAACAGCAACTCTATTATTTGAAACTGCGACAGATCTTTTTTTGTTACCATTACTTAAAAGAACTGGATATTTTTCTTTATCAGCAATCACAGTAGTTGTAAAAACACTCATAACATCAGGACGATCCAAATAAGGTGTAATTCTTCGAAAACCTTCTGGTTCATTTTGAGTACAAAAAATAGAACCTGATTTATAAAGCCCTTCGAGCTCTGTATTATTTTGAGGATAAATCTTATTTCTAACCTTAAGCATAAACTTTTCAGGCACATTATATATACGCAATATTTCACCAAGATATTCATACCGTGTATCTTTAAGCTGAAGATCGTTCATCCAAATCTCAAGTAACTCTAGATCTATGCTATCTAGCTCTATATCCTTAAGCGAAGTATCTACTTTTGTGATCTCCATAACATTTGTAACAATCGTCTGCTCTTCAAAAAGCTCAAACTCTAAACTAACTGAGTCAATTTTATAGCTTGGTTTTGTGTAATCTTTTAAATAAATTTCTTTAACATTTTCCATATTTTCTCTTCAGGTATATATTCTTCGTCATTATATCACTATAGATTAATCTAAGCTCCTATTCACTATACTTTGTTGAAGAAAACGAGAGGATTTGTGATGTTACTAAAACTTTTTTTGTCATTTTTAGGCTATTTTGTTTTTTCTTCAACACTCTTTGGAGCCAATACACATTATGTAAACACTTCAACATTAAAAGTAAGACTTGGAGCAACAACTAAGGCACATCATAGTTACAGCATCTATAAAGGACATCGTGTAAAAGTGTATGAACTGCTAGATGGATGGGCAAGAATCTCACGTTACAAAAATAGTGTTGTAGATGGAAAGTTTAACAAACGTGCACATTGGGTTTACGCAGAATATTTAACAAAAATAATACAAAATACTGAAAAAAAAGAGATCATTGAAAAACAGATCGAAAAAGAATCTCTTCAGGATAATTCAAAAACCCACTTTGTCCATGCAAACAAACTCAAAGTAAGGTTAGGTTCTAACAAACACGCGACTCATAGCTATTCTTTAAATAAAAACGACAGAGTAAAAGTGTTTGAACTTAAAAATGGATGGGCAAGAATTTCACCATTTAAAGAAAATATCGCTCAATGGGTATTTGCAAAATATTTAACGAAAATTCCAACTGAAACTATCAAAGTTTCTAAAACCGAACCAATAGTAAAAGTTGCAGAGCAAAAAATAGAAACTAAACCAGTTACAGATGAACAAATTATAGAAGAAGTTCAAACCTTAGAAACTTTAGAGGATGAAGATACTGTTAATGATGTTATCGACTCTCTACAGTCTCAATCTATTTCTCAAGAATATCTAGGAGTTGATCCACTACTCTACGAAGCGATCAACTCTTCTGACAAATTTGAAATATATAAAGATATTTTCATAAAAACATCTCAAAGACTTTACGAGAAAGGGACATGTCAGTTAAGAGATTTTAAAAGAACAAAAGGCTGGATAGAGATCTCAGACAATGTTCTCTTTTTTATCTACTGTGGAAAAATCAAACGATCCAACAAGATTTATCTCAACGTCGTAACTGGGGAAGCTACGAAGTAAGAGATTTCCGAATCTAACACTTAAATTTTTAATTTATAAATTTTTGAAAGTGGGTGTAAAATTATCGGTTCATATAGCTTAGGATCATACTGTTCTAAAACAAACATCTGAATATAAGATGAATTGTACATGTTTTGATCTAAGACTAAAAACTGTCTGTAACTTTTCATATATATAACATTCACTTGTCCAGAAGGGTTTACAGTTTGGATATTTTTATGTAGCTTACCTTGATTATCATATTCAACAACAACAAAATTATTAATCGCTGCAGCTTGATTTCCAAAAGCAACTGCACCTTTATTTTTGAGAAGTTTTACTCCTCTTCCTAATTCGATTTCGTTTCCTTGTTCCCTAAAGTTTTTTGACATATAAAACAGTGGTGCTTTTTTCTTTTCACCAGTCATTAAATCCAAGTTTGAAAACAATGCTACGGTTGGAAATATTTGCATCATCCTATTTGGTAGATAAAGATATACATCTCTTGTCTTAGATGGTAATTCAAGATCCCCCTTAAGTGTTTTTAAAAACGTATTTGTATCATCAAAACCGTAGTCTAGAGTCATTTGTTCAATGTTACTACCAGCCCATTGGACATAATCTTTATGATTTTTATCCAAGCCTTTATTTGATTCATTCACAGCAAATCTTTTTTCAGTATACTCTACATCTAACCTTGCCATTTTCGCAGCACTTATCTGATCTGAGTTCAAAATATAACTAATAGGAAAATTGACTGCACCGCTATGCTTTCCTCCATCTATAAGTGTTTTAACATCGCTGTAGTATCTGATTGGATATCCATAATCCCACCAAGTCACAACATAATCTTCCCGATCTGCAATAGATTTGAACTTATCAAGTACAACAACTTCATCTTTAGTGAAAACAGTTGGAACTTTGTACTCTTGGACATGTTTTATATTTGGATACAACCCTAGTACAGTGAAAAGAACCATAAAGATATACTGAGCATAAAACGAAACTCTTTTATCCGCTAACTGACTTGCTAAAAACTTAGATACCTCTACAACTAAAAAACCAAACCCTAAGGCCATCACAGGAACTGCATACACAGTAAAACGAAGACCGCCGCCACCGATTAGTCCAGGAATACCATATGCTAAAAATCCAAGTCCTAACATTGGAAGTGCCAGTAGCATGACAGGATATCTATATGCAAACCAAATATATCCTACAAGTGAAACTAAAAGAGTAAATGTATGTCCTGAAATTCGGTTTGCAAACATTTCAAAAGGAATACTGCCAGCTTCCCTTACCGTTTGCATAACAGTGAAAAAATTAAGTCCTAATCCATTAGCTCCTTGTGAAACACTGTCTCTAAATACATATCCTTTAAGTTGACCCCAAATAGGATCAAAACCACCTGTAACAAAAAACAATACAACGGCAATTCCAAAAACATAGTAAATATACTTGATGATAAATTCTCTTTGAAATTTTATTAGTCCAAATAGTAGCAATACCATAGCCAATCTTATCCAGCCATCTACATTTATCATGGCAAATATCATAAATGATATCAACAATAGATTGGTTTGAAATTTCTCTTTTTTAAAATATTGGTACATAACATATACAAATATGAAAGCAATGAAGGCAAATTCTAAAGAATAACTTTGAGGATACCACCATCTGTATGCGATGCTATCAAGTCCAGCAATCAAAAAGTACTTTTCATCTTGATCTTTCAATGACCATATAAGAGACCACAACAAAATTGTTGGAAAAACAATATTTAATAAATCCGTATCATAGTATCCAACCATTGTACGGTTATAATAACTCCATGCGATTGATCCAAGGAGTGCAGCGATAAAACCAACCTCTAATTTTTCAAATTCTCTAGTAATAAGGATCAGAGGAATAACAATCAACGATGCAAAAAATGCAGGCATATAAAATATAACAGTTTCAAAAGATAATGGTAGTATTTTTGCCATCCAAGCAGTCAAAATAGATCCAGCACTCTCAAATGGAGATAAATCATTTGTAGATTCAGTTTTACCAGCTAGTATATCTCTAGCACCCTCAGCGTAAAAATATCCATCATTAGTATTGATCATAAATTCACCATTAAATTTAAACTGATCAACTCCATTAAACTGCTCAACCCATATTAATCGAACTGCAAAACTAAAAACGAATGCGAATAAAATTAGTAATGCAGTTAATTGATTTTTTGTTATTGTCATTCTTTGAAACCTTTTTTTAATAGTTTTGTATTGTAGCTAAAAGTTCTTTTTAGAATCTACATATTTCATAACCATAAATAGCAATACAATCATAAAAGAAAAACTAAATAATGGTGGCAAAAAATATACCAACAAAAAAATAATTCCATTTATACCTAAAGCGTAAAGTGTAACCCTACTGTGACTCCACCCTACTTGAGTTAGTCTTTGATAAGCATGCTTTTTATGCGCTTGAGAAAGTTTTTCACCATTGAGCTTTCTTCTTAAAAGAGTTAGTGTCGCATCAAACCAAAAAACTCCATACAGTGTGATGCATATCCATAGATTTGATGGCTCTTGATTTGCATAGTATATGGTTATAATAGCTATTGTGTAACCTAGAAGCGTACTTCCAGCATCCCCCATAAAAATCTTTGCCTTATGCCAATTCCAGAATAAAAAACCTAAAACAGATACACCAAGAACTGCAAAGTGCGAACCACCAAATAAAATCAACCCTGCCACACTTACAAAAACAAACTGCATAGACAAGTAGCCATCTATACCATCTATAAAGTTAGTGAGGTTTATATACCAGAGAACTAAAAGCAATGCAAAAACTGATATTATTGCAGGAGCCTCTACTTCAAATATTCCGAAAGTTATCTTATCGAGCCCACCTATCATATAGAGGCCTACTGTCCCAACTATACTAAACACTATCATTCTAGCTTTAGCATTAAGTTCAACTATATCATCAATAAGACCCACTATAGCTATTATCACTCCACTAATAAGGGCATAAAAAAGCGTTGGGTCAATTTGATCTGTTAAAAATAAATATATTAATCCTAAAAACCAAGTCACTGCTACAGCAATCCCACCGCCATGAGGAGTTGGAACGGTATGTGAACTTCGCTCATTCACAGAGGCGACTAAAGATTTTTTTATCGCATAGTTTTTTATAAAATAGGTTAGGGAAAAAGAAAGCATGAAGGAAAAAAGATATATCAAAAACTTTCTCCATGTATCATGTGTCTTATTCCTTCCTCAAC
>Ga0181565_10004911_pt1 | contig 10240 bp, 25 predicted proteins | sample 101ome_16_FD_129661 | JGI IMG/M metagenome (GOLD analysis project Ga0181565, IMG submission 129661) | Coastal salt marsh microbial communities from the Groves Creek Marsh, Skidaway Island, Georgia - 101401AT metaG (megahit assembly) | ecosystem: Environmental > Aquatic > Marine > Intertidal...
ACTTAAAACAGAGTATCCATCACTAATAGCAATAGAAATATACTTACGTCGCAAATTATCTAGATCAACGATTGTCTCTAAAAGTTGCCACGGCTCATAACCTGCATCGATCAGTTGGTCTACTTTTTCAAAGCACTGGTTGATATCATTAGACAACAGCCTAATAATTCGTCTTGAATCAACAGTCATGAATTCCACGCTCTAAGTTGCAGAAGAATTGTACCCAACCTGTGGCAAGCAGACGTGTCCAGACGCTCGCCACTTTGAGCCGAATTATTGATGATCAAATTTAACTGATCACGGACATGAGTAACGATTAAGGCGTTTTTGTCGCTGCGCTCTTGCGCACGTTCTTGTGCGTATCCGCGCTTGTGTGTCTTGTCTACTTCTTTTTTACACTTTGTGCAGTATTTTGCTCTGTACGAGTACGCGTTTCGAGTGCATCCATAATTTTGACACTGGCCAGGATTTTCGATTTTGTGCTGACGAACTCGCTCTTTGTATTCTTGCTGCTTCTGCTTCTTAATTACCTTTAAGTGCTCTTCACACCACTTGGTTGAGAATCTTTCATTTCGTTTCTTGTTGGTACACCCATCATATTCACAAATCGGTGACCAGTTGGCTCGAGCCTTAGCAGAACGTTTAGCGTTCCATTCTCTGGTTCTTTGACGCTTACGCTCAATCTCACACTCAATGCAACGAGTAGAACGAACACCTTTTGCTGGTGCCCGCTTGCAGTCCTTGCATATTCTAATCTTGTTGTTTGTCGCCATATCGATAGATTGTATATAGGATTGGGATAATAATAGCGATTGCTATCAGTAGATCTATCGTGCCAGATCCGTTCACAGAATAATCTCCCGCTCATTCTGCTCTGTCGTGCGCCCCTCTGTAAAACGGAAGTACTCAGGAATCATCTTCACGAGTGTTCCGTCGTCACCGATGGTGAGCGTCAGAATATGGAACCCTACTGCAGGTGATAAACCCAATCGGGTAAGGAATGGCGATTGCCACTCAAAACATGCAGGAAATAGGACCTGTACGCCGCGTGCTTCAAAAGCCCCACGGACATGCCAGTGGCCGACAGCAAGCAGAGCGGGCATACGTTCCGCTCGGTACCCGTCAGCGAGTTTTTGCGCCTTGTAAGAATACGAATAAGACATTCCACCCTTGCCGTGGAGAAGGTGGATCCAGCAAGGATGGTCCTCGTCGGGTCCATAGTTGATCCACGCGCTGTAATCGCCAAGGAATTCAATGTCATCTCGCTGATTGGCAAGTGCCACGACGGGGTTGGCCCCAATGCGCCCGAACCCACCCTCGATGTCGTGGTTGCCGGAGATACCGCTAGTGACAATTCCATCTCGCCTCGGGTAATTCTCGACAAGGTAATCTACCTGCTGTTCAAACGTGTGATTCTTAATCTCAGATACCTGACCTCGGAAAATGTCTACTCCACAAGTCCAGTCACCGGCATGAAGGACTTCAGTAATTCCGCGATCTTCAAAAATGTCGTACGCTAGGTGCAACTCAGACAGGGCTTCCTCGTTAGAGGACAAGTGTGTGTCCGAGACGATACCGATCGTAATTTCGTTGCCCTCGAGTAAGGAACGGTGCAAGTTGGTGCGATTCGGAAGCACCTTCTGAATGTGCACCTTTTCGTCGGAATCTGGAATCCGGTACCCCTGCTGACGGAGGACATCTAAGGATTCCCTAACTCGCTTGGGCGAAATGTCCAGTTCATCTGCAATGCCAGAAACGGTGTGCTCTACGCCAGTCTTGGACTTTTGTAGAAGAGCGTGAACCGCCTGAGTAATTGCTGATTGCTGTTCTTCGACTGGAGGGCCGGATTTAGGAACTACGTCAGTCACGAGAGAATTGTGGCTCTTTTGTAGACGAATTCCATGCTTACGACACCATACTTGGAGAGTCGTGCTGTGGACTGGAACACCATCGGCGGCTGAAGCCTCGGCTGCTCTCTTGCAGTTGCCGTGTTCTAGCAACGCCTGAAGTAGCAATTCCTTGTCTTGCCACCAATTCTGGTCGGCCATATCTCCTACTTGTTAGAAAACGGTTTTCCCAAAAAGACAGGAAAGCACATGTATCGGCCTTTTAGTACCTCGCGCGTGCGCGCATAGTTACTAATACCTGTCTCTTTTTCCTTATCTCCTTTAGGTACCCAAGGGGGTAGTTGACACTACTGTATCTGCACGAGATGTTTCAAAGTATAGTATATTGACGAATGTGTGTTGTGGTGGTAAAAGATTTTACGCATGACGACGCGCTCGGGGAGGAGGGGACCCGCCCCGCCGCGCCGCCCCGCCGACCGGGGGGCCATGTGTATACGTATCGACGGGGGATATATATCCATATATGCTCCGCGCCACATATCCACCCCACACGCGTCATCCAACGACGAACGACGCGACGACGACGAACGACGACGCAGGGACGAACGACGACGACACGATCAACGATGAACGATGACCCACTCCAGACTGGCCGCGACGACCCCACACGACCACAGGTCCACGACTGGTCCACGACTGGTCCACAACGGTCATCACGACGGACGTTGACACGGGGATACCCGACGTGGTACGATGGATGACATACTCTACGAACCGGCTGGAACGATACCCACCGACGCATGCAGACGATCGCATACCTGACACTGGCATCTGGTCTGATGGCCATGGCGTACGGAGCGTGGCCACTGGCCGCGTCCCTGCTGGTCGTCGCCCTGCTGGTCTGGGCATCGTCGCGCAACCGTCCCGACGGGGGTGGCCCGTCGTGACTGGCCCTGTCGTCCACCGGCCCCTGTCACCAACGTCTGGAGAACACCGTGGGATGGATCATCGTCGGACTGGCCGCAGCCATGTACCTCGCCGTACGCCTGACCCTGCAGGTCGCATGGTGGATCGTCGTCGGTACCGTGCTGCTGGGCTACTGGACCGTGCGCCTCGGTATCGCGCTGTTCATCGCCGTGTCCTCCGTGTGGATGGACCGTCCCTCCCCGTCCCCGGACCGTACCGCATGACCCCGCGCCTGTGTAGTCCAACTGGCAGAGACAGCGGACTCAAAATCCGTCCAGTGTGGGTTCGACTCCCACCACAGGCATAACCGTGGCGACCGTCCCCGCACACGTCACCGTCCCCGATGTGCTGTTCGCCGCCATGAGTGTGGCCGAACGGTCCGAACTCAAGCGGTTCCACACCGGGGCCGCGCTGTTCGATGACCGTGGCGATCTGATCAGCACCGGGTGGTCCCACCGATGTGAGGCGCGGCTGGCCCGGTACCGGTCCATGCACGCCGAACACCATGCGCTGCGCCGGGCACGGTGGGCCGACGTCCACGGTGGTGTCGCCGCCGTCGCAACCGTGTCTGCCCGTGGCAACTGGACGACCAGCGCACCGTGCGACGAGTGCGCGTCCATCCTGCAACAGGCCGGTATCGTAACCGTGTACTATACAACCCCGGACGGATGGGACGTGATATACCTATGACCAACGATGAACCATGGCGTCCACCGTACGATGCGTCAGCGGTGGAACCATACGACTACATGCGTGACTGGCCAGGCGATGAACGGTCCGGGTGGACCGGCGTGGTCGCCCGTGTCATGCACAACCGCGATACCGGCGTCATCCGTATCGCCCTCAGCGGTGAGTGGCCCGATCAGGCCGTGATCACCGACCATACCATGATCGTGGAGCGCACCGTCAACGGTCGTCTGATGCAGATCGACCTCCACGGTGTGCACTGGGAGTGACCATGACCATCCGTGTCAACCATCAGTGCATGGAGGAGGCCGGGGCCGACACATACGACGTTCGGTATGAGTGCATGTCGTGTCGCCGTGCCGTGCTGGTCACGTACTCCATGGGACACCCGCCCATCGCCGGGTTCCACTGTGCCGGATGCGACGGTCCAGCCACCGAACCCACGTGTCCGTGCGGTGGAACCGAACTATCGAGAGGATCACGATGATCAACCGTGCAACCATGCTGTCGATCCGGTCTGGGTCCGACGACGACACCATCCACATCGATCTGACAACCGGCGAGTCCATCGTGGTGGACCAGATCATCGGTGTCATCGACGGATCACACGCTGTGGTGTCCGTGGCCGGGCGACCCAACGAACGTGTGTATCTGTCGCTGTCGCATGTCGTGGCCATCCGTGTGGTCGAGACGTTCGGCGGTGCGCCCGGTGCGGAGACACTGTTCGACTAAACGCCACGTGGCGATATATACGGTGCGTGATGATCCTCACGCCGTAGTCAACGGTCCAGCCAGCGTGAAGTCGTGGTGGAGGATAAGCCGAGGACCTGAGTGCTCTCGGTGAAGCAGCGGGGATAACGGCCCCGTTCGCCGTGGCTGCTCCTTTCGTGGGTTGGGCGGTCGTTGGGACCGCACCAAACAGAGGTCGTTAAGACGGCCCATCCATCTGCCTGATGGGATCGAGCCGGGGTTGCCCAACGCGGCCCCGGCTCCTCTGTGTCTGGACACGTACACAAAGGTTGACAAGGCTGGCGTGGCAGTATAAAACGTGGTACGACGCAGGGGCGGGCGTGCGGTGGGGGCGGGGCGATGGGTTGGCGACTGGGGCGGGGCGATGGGCTGTGCTTCAGTCGCGAGCCTAATGGTTCGACATAGCGCATACTCACGACACAAAGGAGGTGAGCATGTTCTTCAACAGTGGCTTTGAGGCCGCTATCTTCGGCATCGTCGTAGGTAGCGTCATCGGCGTCATCCTGCTGGTCACTTTCTGCAAGTGGCTGTGGGAGAAGTGGTACTACCGAGGTTGGTAGTACGCACTTCGCATGGCGTGACTGTCCGGGGTCTGGTCAGCCTGGCAACAGAAATGACCACACTGTTTTCCACCTTGAAAGGAGGTGGTGATGTTCGCATATCCGAAGGACCGCGCGTTTAAGTGTAGGTCCAAGCAGCAGGCTCGTACGTTCATGTTCTTTTTTCTGAACGTGAACGTAAAGGCCATCGACGACATGTTGTCGTAGGTGGTTAGGCTGTCCGTGGCAGGCGTCGACCGGGGTTCAACTCCCCGGCACGGACTTAGACTCCCGACCCCGAAAGGAGGTGGTGATGGCTGGTGCTATCTGGTTTGCAGTGTGCGCCGTCTGCATCGTCGGTTTCATGACGTTTGTGGGCATCTGCTTCTGGCAGATGGATAAGGCGCTTGACGCTGTTCACGACGACGCGGAGTCGTAGGTGAGCAGTTCGTTCTGCGTGTGACCGTCGTTATGACGGCCATTCAATCCCTACTATGGGAGGAGGTGAAATATGTTCCACAAGTTGGAGGGTTGGTTCATGGACCACTGGGTTCAGTGCATCTGCATCTTCTGCGTCGCCGCTGCGCTGACGCTGGGGATCACCGGGTGCACCCAGTGGATGAACCTTCCCGAGTGTGCGACTGTGGCCGAGTACGGCCCCGGTCGTAACGCCGACGAGGGTGTTGTCACCCACGAGCGGTACAACGACATCTGGCGCGAGTGCCGGGTGCCGAAGTATCTGCCGTAGGGTCCCGGAGTCTGACCCACTTGGCAACAGGACGGGTCGTTAGCGCTGCTGGTGCAGCGGTTATCGGGTTCGATTCCCGGTGCGCTATTTTCCATATTGTCTACCCTTGAAAGGGGGTGAAAAACATATGTCTAAGGACAGCCTCACGCTGTGGGCCTGGACCCTTACGACGCAGGACTGCGCGTACGACCCGTACGAGTGGTCCGGGCAGAACTCGTTCTGCTCCGCGTCCGACGCGGATCGCGTCTTCCTCTCCAAGGAGGAGGCCGAGACGCACTTCGGGGTCTGGCTCCGCGAGGACGCTGCAGAGTGGCTCCGCTGCGCTGCAGATCTCGAGGACGTCATCTCCTCCCTGATCGCCACCGGTCAGGCGGAGGCTGACGGCGACTCGTACTCGCTCAGGATCTACACCTTGTCGGTGTAGGTTTTGGCCAGCGTGCGCCATCGAGACCCCTATCGTCGTGAGACGTTAGTGTGACTCGGAGATTAGCCCTCTTGGCAACAGAAAGGGCTATAACATAGTGACTGTCGTTAGACAGCCACCAGTCCGTCCCCTCACCCCGAAAGGAGGTGAAATATGCGGATCCTCCGCACCATCGTGCTGTTCTGCAGCATGATGCCGCGCTTCTGGGCTACGGCCCGGTGCGCGGAGATGGAGGCTCAGTGGATCAAGGAGCAGGACGCTCTTTGGGCCGCTGAGCAGGACCACCCCGTGTCCACGGGGGAGGCGTCGTTCGTCGACTCGCTCGACGAGCAGATCGCGTTCGTCGAGCGAATCGACGAACCGGTCGACGCCCCCATCGGCGGCATGGAGTAGTCCTACCGGGGTTTGGCCAGCCTGGCAACAGAAATGGCCAATCGATTGCAGTACCTAGGCGCGGCTGGTGTCGCGGTTAATCGGGTTCGATTCCCGGTGCGCCATTTTCTGTTCCCAACCCCCGAAAGGAGGTGAAATATGACGGACAGCCAGTTCATTCTGAGCCTGCTGCTCCCCGGTGAGTCTCACCACTGGAAGGGCGGCGACAAGGCGCTGAATGTGCGGTTCACCAACGGCTACGGCCTGTCGGTGATCTGGGACGGTTACGGCTCCGACGTCGGCCTCATGGAGGTCGGCGTGACCCGTAACGGTTCCCTGTGTTACGACACCTTCATCACGCACGACGTGATCGGGTGGGTGGACCGGGCGGAGATCCGCGACCTCGTGTCGCAGGTCCGCGCCTTGGTCGCCTAGCACAGGCACTCCGGGGTTTAGCCAGCCTGGCAACAGAAATGGCTAGCAGTCAGTGGGGGTAGCGCCCCTGTGGTCTGGCTGCGACTTCGACCTGAGCACGTCGTTAAACTGCTCGCGTTCTGTCCCCGATGGCTGCGTGCCACGGAAAGGAGGTGAAATATGCAAGTTTGGGCCTGGTCCCTTTGGGATTGCGAGGACGACCCGTATGGCAGTTGCCATTCGGTGTGTTCCGCTAATCTTCGTAAGGGCGAGTCTCGCATCTTCGCGTCTCGCGAAGAGGCTGAGATTCACCTTAGGAAGTGGCTCAGCGCGGAGATCCGTAGGTACGACTTTAGTACCTCGTTGAACCCGCTGAACAAGAGGTCCGTGCAGGCTATCGTCGACGCCGCCATCCTTAACGGGACGGCGAAGTACGGCAATGGTCGCTGGTACTTCTCGGGCGTCACGTTCTACACTCTCTCGGTGTAGTCCTGAGCGGGGTTTAGCCAGCCTGGCAACAGAAATGGTTAGCAGCCGGTGAGGGTAGCGTCCTCTGCTTTCCGGCTGCGCTGATCGTAGTGCGTGTGACTGTCGTGATGACAGCCATCCAATCTCTACACGAGAGGAGGTGAAATATGAGCGACATGCTCTTCGCGTGGACCCACAGCGCCGAGTACGACGACACCTACGACGGGTGGACGTCTACTTGGTGCTCGGCCTCGCTGGAGGTGGGGGCGTACGTCTTCTCTTCGGAGGAGGCCGCGCTGAGCCACTTCAAGCGTTGGTACGCGCAGAAGGAGCGGTCCAGGCAGATCGAGAGGTCGGTTCACCCGGCTTCGATCTGGCGCGACCCCAGCCTCTTCCCTCAGCGGTCGAGGTACGGTGGTCACGACTGGTCCAACGGCTGGAGCACCATCCACGCTGAGTTGGTCGCGATGATCGAGAACATCGGTCAGCGCACCAACGCTGCGTACGGTGGCGGCGACCGCTGGGACCGGCTGGACATCCACCGCCTCTTGGCGGTGTAGTTCCTTAGCGAGGTTTAGCCAGCCTGGCAACAGAAATGGTTAGCGGTCGGTGGGGGTAGCGTCCCTTGCAGTCCGACCGCGTAGACTGTAGTGCGTGTGACCGTCGTGAGACGGCCACCCAATCCCTATTATGGGAGGAGGTGAAATATGGCAAATCATACCCTCCAGTACGTGGTTTCGGGCACGCCTGCTGAGTGCGCCTATTGGACCATTCAGGAGATGCTCTTTCTCGTCGACATCGAGGCGGAGTCGCTTCCGAGCCACGTTGCTGACCTCGCACTTTCTTGCGACGACCCGTCAGTTGTCGCCACGTCTTACCTCAACGCCACGGCTTCTTCCGAAATCTGGAAGATGTTCCGCACCGTTAGGTCTTCGTGGGACACCATTGACGTCGTTCCGGAAGATTGGAACGGGTCAGTAACCAGCAAGCGTGCGGCTGCTCAGGATGCTTTCTGGGTGCGCTACCGCGAGCCGGTCTGGCACTACTATTGGGCCTTTGGCCTTTTCAATTAGTAGTGAGGGGGTTTTCTGTGTCCACCCGAAGAGACACGGAGTCTGGCCCCGCTTGGCAACAGAAAACGGGCCTGCATTCTCTTGGTGCGATCAAGAGAAAGGTGCAGAAAGGCTGCACCGCCTTTCATAATCCCCGAACACAAGTAGGGGGTGAAAACACATGGGTATCGACTCTCTGGACCCGCTCGACTTCGAGTTTACGCTCGAGGCCGACATCCAGCGCGTGTTCGACCGTATCGACGGCGCAGCCGAGGCTGCGACCTTCGAGCGGGAGGACTGACCGCTGAGGGTCACTGAGTAAGACTCGGGGGTTCCGCCGATGTCCCCGGCAACAGAACGGCACAATCTATTCCTGAAGGAGGTGAAACATCAAGATCAAGGGACTTCGTGTGTCCGTCTCTCGTCCTGTGAAGATCTGCCCCGAGTGCGACGGCACCGGTCGCGTCTATCACAAGACTAGGAGTTGGGTCGACTATTACGGCTGCCCTTGCTGCATTGACCGGATCAATTACGAGAAGGTCTATCGCAAGTGCCGTTCGTGCAACGGGAGTGGCGCCGTCAGTCTCAACGACTAGCGCTTTACGCGGAGTTTGGCCCGCTTGGCAACAGAATGGGCAAGTAGCCGGTGGGGGTGGCGCCCCTGCTTTCCGGTTGCGCTTGTGTGTGTGACTGTCGTGATGACAGCCATCCAATCCCTATCATGGGAGGAGGTGAAATATGGCTGTTGAGTGTCTTGATGACACCTGCCCTCAGTGCGTCTCCAAGACGTCTGAGTTGGCCCCGCTTTACGCGGACGAGGACATCATCACGGTTGTTGGTTGTGATGAATGTCTCATCCTGCGTGAGCGGCAGGACGGTGCTGCCCGTAGGTTGGGCATCATCGAGCGCCCTTACTAGGGTGCCGCACCCTCCTCAGTGCGAGGGGAGGGAGGCGTGGAAAGGCCACGCCGCCTTTCATAGTGGGTTAAACGACAGAAAGGAACCCACTTGTTTGCATATATTCGCGCTCTCGTGGCGCGTTTTCAGCGTCCGAGCATCGACGTGGAGGCTCTGCGCGTCGGTGCCGTGGCGGACTATCTGGATGGGGCTACGTCGTACGTCGTCGCGTTTATGACGATGGACGGCGGCAACGTTGCCCTTGGCCAGTTGCAGTGGACGTTCCTCGACCGCGACGAGGCGATCGGTGCCGCGCTGCAGCAGTGCGAGCGCGTGTTCGGCCTCGGCGTGGACGACGTGTCGAGCATGCTTCACAGTCGGGACGCCGACGGCGAGATCGTCGTCACGTCGGTGACTCTGACCGGTGAGGATGTCCGCTTCGTCGCTCAGATTACCCGCGCTGAGCCGGTGTTCTAGGTAGTTCAGGTCCTGAGCATGACCTTAAACTGCTTACATTCTTGTCTCCTACCATAAGAGGAGGTGAAATATGGACAAGTTTGTCACCTACGAGGTGGCCCTCGAGTTGGCCTACGCGGTCGAGGACGAGGCTGCTGCACTCAAGTGTACTTGCTGCCCCTGCTGCGGTTGCACCTGCGGACAGGAGAGCAGGGACCAGCGCCCTGACTAGGGGTGCCGTACCCTCCCCAGTGCGAGGGGAGGGAGGCGTGGAAAGGCCACGCCGCCTTTCAAGTGTCTCCTACCATAAGAGGAGGTGAAATATGGGTGAGTACCCGCTGGAGGCGCACCTGTTGTGGGTGGTGGTGCGCGACACGCTGCTTCCGGACGTCGAGAACGCGATGTTCTGGTACGAGCAGCCCAAGGAGGCCCGCGCCACGTGGCTGCGATACAACTCGTGGCTCACGTACCTGTGGGCTTTCATGAACTACTCTCCTCCTGCTGAGGAGTGTAGGTAGTGCCCCGACCTGAGCACGTCGTTAAAAGGCTCACATTCGCACTCTAGCCCGAAAGGATCAAAAATGGGCAAGAAGGTGCAGTATGCAGTGTGGTACGCAGCG
>Ga0181565_10004912_pt1 | contig 10239 bp, 8 predicted proteins | sample 101ome_16_FD_129661 | JGI IMG/M metagenome (GOLD analysis project Ga0181565, IMG submission 129661) | Coastal salt marsh microbial communities from the Groves Creek Marsh, Skidaway Island, Georgia - 101401AT metaG (megahit assembly) | ecosystem: Environmental > Aquatic > Marine > Intertidal zone...
AAACTTGCTTCCCAAATTTTTGGTACTCTCCCTATTTCAGTATCTGGAAATGGTGATTTTGAAAGAATAAACCCCCGTGGTAAAAATTTTGAATTTTGGGATGGTGCGTTAATTTATAATTTTTCTAATAACCAAAAATTTCATTTAATATTTTCAAACAAATCAAATGTTGCAGGAAATTTTATTTTTAATTACGACTACGGGATTTTAAAATTTAATGAATTAGGTGATGGAAATCTAGAATTAATACCTCAAAACAATAGAAATATAGTAATTACGAGGGTTCAAAATGGAAAAATTTTAACCGTAAATAATTTATTTGAAGACACAACGCATCTACTCAATTTACAAATAAATAAATTTTTCAATTCGAGATTTAGCAAAAAACAAGTCAAAGACCTAGAGCAAGCAATAAATTTAACAAAAGCCCTTATCTATGGAATTCAATCTATAAAAAAAGATAAAACTTTAAAAATCGATTATGATTCTAAAATAAATTACATGATAAAGACTACTTAAAATGAACTTTTCAATAATAGGCTCCTCTCTTATTTCTGAAAAGCATATTGAAGCGGCGATAGCTAATGACTTTATTCCTTATTCAATATCTTCAAGTCTAAATTCGAAAACAGCAAAAAAATTGTCAGAAGAATACAAGTTTCAAAAATATTACAAAAATTCGTATGATTTAATTGATGACGATCAATATGATTTGTTGATTATCGCATGTAAAGTTGATCAAACAACAGAGTATTTGAACTTTGTTAAAAATAAAGACAAACAAATATTGGTAGAGAAACCAGTTTCATATAACCCAAGTGAAATAAATAAAATAATTATGGCAGGATCTTTTCCTAAAATTCACGTTGGGTTTAATAGAAGATTTTACAAAACAATTAATGAACTAAAAAGAGTTCTAGACAATTTATCAGGGTATTCTTTAATAGTTAATTATCCTGAATTATCAAAAAATTCTTCAGATCTTTCAAATAGAATTGCTTCTAATGGAGTGCATTTATTTGACATCATAAATTATCTTTGCGGAGAATATAGCCTCAAACTAATATTTAAAGACAGTAAAAACAAGCATTATGCTTATGAGCTAAAAAGTGAAAAATTTAATGGAGTTTTCAACCTATTCAGCAACAGTCCCACAAATATGTCAATATCTATCTATGATCAAAACAAATTGTATGAACTAAAACCTATTGAAATTTTTACGATTTATGAAGATTTTGAAATTATTGAACCCACAAAAGAGTTAAATTTACGACAATATAAACCGATTATGTTAAAAAATATTATTGAAGATTCACAAAATTTTAAGCCAGGCTTTTATGAGCAGATTAATTCTATAAAAAACTTAATTGATACCGGGGAAGACGTTGGTTTACCAAAACTTCAGGATGCCTATTTTGCTCAACAGATTGCTAACAAGATCATAGCTGATTTGTAAATAAGACAATTATTTAAAAGTTGTTTAAAATTTCATCATTATTTAAATGTGAAATTGCACCCATATTTTTTCCTGTTCGAACCAAAGGAATAGAATCAACAAACTTAATATCAAGCTTAGTTTCTCCTGTTGTTTTTCTTAGCTCATTTATTATGTCATCTATATTTTCGTCTTTATTACCAAGAACAATTTTTAATACAATTTCATTTTTTTGAAATTGTTCAACTTTGTATTGGTTTATTCTTCCAATATATTCTTTAAAAAAATGTGCAAAAAATGTTCCTGGTACCCATTTGTCATCATCACAAACAATAATAGCTCTAGTTCTACCTTGGATTTTACCTAGGGTGTTAAAGTTTATTGAGTTCTCAGTTTTCAATGATGAATGTTCTGCTAAATCACCAATTTGATATCTAATCATAGGAGTAACATAATTATTTAGGTCTGTAATAAAAACTTCTCCCATTTCCCCAATTTGTACTTGTTTTTTATCTTTTAACAATTCAACTAAATAGGAGTCATCACAAACGAGGTGTTCAGAATTCCCTGAAGCTTCGTATGCAATCCCAGAAAATTCTCTTGATCCATATTTATCGTAAATATTTGCCCCTGTAACTTTAAAGATTAAATCTTTGATGGGATTTGAAATCTCCTGAGCAGAAGAAATTATTGCTTTTGGAGAAAATTGAAGTTCTTTATTTTTTATTAAATACTCTGCCAAAAAATTAAAAGATTCAGCATATCCATCAATTAAATAAGGATTATGTTTAATTAATTTTCGAAGATATCTATCAATATTTCTATCACTTATATTGTATGCCGGGACAAAAATTCTTTTAAAAAATAGATTGTCAATAAACTCTTTTAAAACTTGAATACTATTCATACCAATGGTCTGGTGCCACAGTCGTGCTTGTTTTTTACTAGGTGTCCAACCAGTCCATGTCCATGCTCTAAAGGTGTTTGCCCATCTAATTTTAAGTTGCTCTTTATTAACGTAAATTGATAACGGAACTCCTGTGGAACCACTTGTAGTGATAGGATAAATTTTATTAAAGTTATCAGTCTCGGTAATTAGCCCTTGTGAAAAGTTCTCTTTTATCTCAGTTTTTGTTAACACTGGAAGTAAAGGTAAGTCGTTAGTGCTCTTTATTTGGTAGGGATGAACTTCAGCTTTTTTACATTTGTTTTTAAAAAATTGTGAGTTTTGATAAAAGTACCAAATGATATCTTCGAGTTTTTTATTTTGATAAATCTGAATGTCGTTTTTAGATAATTTATCAAATTTTAAAGAACACTCTAAATATTTTCCTATTTTTGTGTAAATGAACCATTTATGCAAAATGGTTGTCTTGAAAAATAATTGCATTCGAAATTTTTCAAAGAAAGTAAAATTATTACTCTTTTGAATATGTTTCGTCGCATGTTCTAAACCAAGCAAAAAGTAATTTGTATTTAACAGTTTGTATTTAACCTTTATAGACTCTACTAAAACATCTAAAATGACCTTTAATGGAAAATTTTTGAGAAAAGATGATCCATAAAGCCTTCTGTTAAAAATAGTATCTATTTGAAATACATTAGCATTTAAAAAATTTGCATAAACTGCTATGAAAGACTGTGAATATTTATAGCTGGGAAAAAAATTAAATATATCTAAAAGTAAATTTTTTCTAGAAACAAAAAACCCTGACTTAATATCTTTAAGATTTTTTGCTTGCTTGAAAAACAATGCTTTTAACCATGTTGATAAAATTTTACTTATAAATTTTCTTATAAAGTTATTTTCAACAGAGTAAGCTCTTACACCTTGAACAAATTGATGACCCTCGATATGTTTTTTGTAAAGAACCAGAATATCTTCAACTTGATATTGAAGATCGGCATCAAACATTGCAATACAGTCATATTTTGATTTTCTTACTCCGACCATCCAGCTTTTCCAGATTCCAACGTTTTTATCATTGTCTATTACAGTTAGATTTTTATACCTTCCTATCAATTCTTTAAGAATATTTTGGGTGTTGTCTGTAGAACCGTCATTTACAACAAGGATTTCAAATTTATCTAACTCTTTATTAAGTTCAGAATATATTTCTGCAATAGTAAGCTCTATTACTTCTTCTTCATTAAGACAAGGAACAATGACTGTTAATGGTTCTCGATACATCTTAATATGCCTTCATCTAGTGTTGTTTTAGGAGACCAATCCAATTCTTTATATATTTTACTATTGTCACCATATCTTCTTGTGCCTTTAGTCCAATCACTTGCTAAAAAAGTAGGATTAAATTCTTTACCCATGTTTTCTGAAATAATTTCAACTACTTTGTTTATGGAAGTTTCTTCATTATTTGAGATATTATAAATATTTAATTGATTATTTTTTTTAAGTTTTGATTTGTCAGAAAATAAATCAACTAAATCATTAACAAATACAAAATCTAACGTTTGTTTTCCATCACCATAAATTTCGGGATTTTTTCCTTCTTTTAAATTTTTTATTGTTTTATGAATTACGGGGAAGTAATTAGATTGCTCAGTCTTTTGTCCTGGGCCATAAATAAAAAAGAGTCTAAATATAAAACTTGTTATACCAGTTGTATTGAAAAAATCCTCTACAAGTTTTTCTCCAATAACCTTTGAAATTCCATAATATGTTTCAGGTGCAAGTAATGAATTCTCAGCATAAGGAGGATTAGTCTTGGTTCCATAAACGTAGAGTGAAGATGAGAAAACTAATTTTTCAATATTTTTGCTTCCAACATAATCAAGCAAATTACTAAAGTCTGTTATGTTGGATTCTATCAATTTTTCTACTCCGTCTTCTTCAACATTTTTATTTTTTGTGGCACCTAAATGGTAAATGGATGTGTTATTGTCTATAAAATTTATTAAGTTATCATGAATCAAATCTGAAAAAGTACCTTTAAAGAATTTAAAATTTTCATCTTCTAATTTATTTACATATGGATCTACACCTAAAACTTCATGTCCATTTTCTAATAGTTTTTGACACAAGGCTTTACCGATAAAACCACTAGATCCTGTTACAAGAGCTTTCATATTACAAATATTGTATAGTTATTTCTTAATTGCATACTTGTTTTTTTCATATTTATCAAGATTAAAAACAAGATAAACAACACTTATTATGTGAAAAAGTTCGCTAAATTTCCCAAGGCCAAAAATGCTACCTAATGTGTAAAAAATTATAGGAACAAAACATAGGATAAAAATTACAAGGTTAATGTTTTTTTCATTAATAATTAATAAAAAATAATTCATATCATAAGTCTTATTTCTACTAAATAAATTTGAAAGTGATATTAATTTTGTTTCTTTAGATTTTGATAATTTAAATAAAAAGATGGTAAATAAAAACAAAACAGAATAACTCAATAAATTATTTTCAAATATTCTTTGAATAAATTGAATAGTTACTGGGTTAAAAATCCCAGCTTTAATTTCAAGTTCATTAAGTAAATAACCATCTATTAATATTTCGAAGTAGTTTATAGTTGAATTTTGATAAACCATTAATTGAAATAAATAATAAATTAGATTCAATATGAATAATCTAATTAAAAATTGAAGATGTTTATTCAAAAATAAAAAATAAATAACAACAATAATCAAATAATGAATTTTCAGAGCACAAATAAAAAATATGAAAAATAAGTTAATGTAACTATTTTTTTTATTTTCTCTAATTAAAAATACTGCCAATAAGCATGCAAGTAAAAAACCATAATTAGCACTTCTAATTGAGTGAACAAATGAAAGGTTAAAACAAAAAGCTAAACAAAATGCATCTATGTATTTACTAACAAGCCCCTGCTTTATAGCGAATAAAACGCCAAATATAAATACCCAGTAGAAGTGCGATGAATAACTAATTCCAAAAATTGTAAAATTACATATTTTATTTAACGACACCCAAACAATTGGAGAAAGACCAGGTTTTATACCCTTGTATTCAGTTTCATAAATATTAAAATTTTCATTTAAAACATTATCTATGGGATCAGCCTGACAATATGGGTTAAGATCCCAACCTTTATATTCTTGAAATACAATTGTCGTAGCTGCTACGGTAATACCTAAAATCGCGGTAAGGTATTTAAATTTATCGCTATATAAAAAAAGATATCCAAACTTATGCAAAATTAAAAGACATAAAACATAAAAAATTAAATTTCTTATATCTTTTAAAATAGGGTACTCAAATGCAGGATTATTAAATATTTCATATCCAGTTCCAATTTTTATAAGAAAATTGAAATTTAATACATTTACTATGTAAGTCATCAATTTTAGAGATAATATTGAAAGCAACGAGAAGACTAATGATTTAATTAAAGAACTTTTAAGCATTTTGAATTACCATTTCTATTAGATTAGTTTAAAACACGGTGATAAATGAATAGGTATTTAAATTAAGAAATGAATTTTGTCTCAATTGAGTATTTAATATTTTTAATTTTATGTGTGATTATTGCAAAATTATTAAATGAAAAATTTAAATATTTATTTTTATTAATTTCATCTTATATTTTTTACTCATTTTGGGATTTTAGATTTCTATCATTAATTATTGTTTCTACCTTGAATGACTATTTTATTTCTAAAAAAATAGACAGTTGTCAGGAAAGTTTAAAAAGAAAACTGTTATTAAGTTGTAGTATCTTCATTAATCTATCAATACTGTTTACTTTTAAATATTTTAACTTTTTTGTAGATTCTTTTATGAGATTTGGCTTTTTCAATAATCAACTTAATGCTTTTAATACATTAAATATTATTTTGCCTGTTGGAATTAGTTTTTATACCTTTCAAACTATTTCATATACGATAGATGTCTATAAGAAAAAAATTAAACCAGAAACAAACTTTATTGTTTTCGCAACCTTTGTCTGCTTTTTTCCTCAATTAGTAGCAGGACCTATAGAAAGAGCTAAAAATTTAATTCCTCAAATTAAAGAATCAAAAGTTCTAGACAAGAAACTTTTTAAGGAAAGTATTTATTTAATTTTTCAAGGTTTAGTTTTGAAGTCTGTTGTTGCTGACAATTTATCTAAAGTAGTAGATAACTTATATTTTGAGGTATCAAACACTAGTAGCACATATCTTTTTATAGGAACTCTTTGCTTTTCTGCACAAATTTATTGTGATTTTGCTGGTTATTCAAGAATAGCCAGAGGGTCTGCTGGGCTACTAGGAATTAAACTATCTAGAAATTTTGATTTTCCTTATTTAGCGACATCCATACAAGAATTCTGGAGGAGATGGCATATAACTCTATCATTTTGGTTTAGAGATTATGTCTATATACCTCTAGGAGGTAGTAGGAAATCATTTGTTAGAAATGTATTAAATTTAGTCATTACTATGACGGTCGCTGGTTTGTGGCATGGAGCATCTTGGAATTTCGTGCTTTGGGGGTTTCTTTATGGAGCCTTACTATCAACTAGATATTTTAAAATATTGAATAGATTAAGTTTTAAAGATATATTTATATTTTTATTGATAATATTTTTTTTCTACTTAAATTTTATAAAACCATTTACATACAACTATTTTGAAAGATACGATGTTCAGATTACAGAAAACTCTATTTACAATTATTTAAACTTTCCAGCCGACGGTAGATGTTTAAACTCTATAGATGATGTAATTGATTTATCAATTCCTGATATAAACATCAAATATGAATATCTTCCTAGTAGTTTTAAATGTCATAATTCAGTTATGGGAGTAAATTCTGAGACTTTAAATTCGGGATCAGAACTAATAATTTATCTTGGGAAGAACGAAATTTTACCTAACTTTATTACCAAAAAATCTGGAACAATTTTAATTTTGATAATTTTTATATTTCAAAAAAAATTCCAGTTTAAATTTTTAAAAATTATTTCGACTTTTTTTATCGTAAACACCTTATGGATACCTTTTAGAATTAAAGGATTTGACAATATTAATAATTTTATTGTTGGTTTGTGGACTAATAACCCAATTATAGGGGTTCCACCAACAGAACATTGGAACAGACTTTTAAGTATTGATAATAGTAATTATTTAAGTACTTTTTCTTCAAAATTCCTATTTCCATTAATAGTGTTTCTAGTAATTGAGCTTATTGATTTTATGATTAAAAAATATAATAAAGATTTGTCTTCTAACTACTATCCACTGGTAATTAATTTTTATTTTATTTTGATTTATCTGTTTAGTGCAAGAACTTACAGTCCCTTTATTTACTTTCAGTTTTAAAAATGAAAAAATTAATTACATCTTTACTCTTAACGATCTTAATTTTAGAAATGATCACACGTTTAACATCATATCCATGGAAATTAGAACCATCCTTTTCTCAAATGGGATCGTTAAGGAGTGTTGAAAATGAATTTGAAAATAAAAATCCTAAAATAATATTTTTTGGAAACTCACTAACCAGAGATGGGATATCTCCAACAATTCTTAGCTCAGGACTCAACCTTGATGAAGGAGAAATTATAAATGCTGGAGTAAGTGCTGGAAATTTATTTTTAGATTATAAGATTCTTGACTCGCTCACTGAATATCCAAAGTTAATTATATTACAAGTTGATCTAAATAGATTTTTAAACGAACAGACGCAAAATAGTTATTATTTTAAAAAATTGTCAACCCTTCAAGATATAGATGCAATTAATTTCTCATTACAATCTTTACCGGATTATTCAAATATTTTTTTTAAATCTTTTGCCTCAAGTGACATTTGGCATCGATATATATTTAGTCGAAATGAATCTGAAGATATCGGTCAATTTATTCCAAAGGATAGCCTAGGACAATTCAAAGTATATGATGAGGACACTCAAATAAATGAAGGTTTTTATTCATTAGAAATGTACATTGGTTCAACACAAAAAATAAAAGATATTAATAATATTTTATACTTTAAAAAAATTTGTAATTTAGCATTTCATAATGATATGACAATAGGTCTAATACATTTACCTTTAAACTTTCAAGATATTGATAATAAAATTCGCAAAGAAATAGATACATATTTTGAATACCTTGAATCCGAATGTAATTCAGCAACTTTTGTTATTAACAATGTAGATTATGATTTTAATGTCGAAAATGTATTTATTGACTATGGTCATTTAAACAATGAAGGTGCACTGGAGTATAGTGTTTACTTATCGAATTTAATTATTGATCAGGATATTGACTTTTGATCTCTTTAAATGTAACGAGATTTTGTATGATTAAAAACAAAATTAAATTTAACGAAATATTGTTAAAATAAAGCGAATAATTTATATCTGGAAGTAAATTATTATGATATTTAGGAATTAAGAGAATTCCTAAAGGTACCAAAAGAAGTATTTTCAAATCCTTGTCTCCATACTTGTAAATTAAATAGATAAACAAAGAAGAAGCAGCAAGGTGATAGTCTGCAATTGGATTTAAAATTGTTAGCGAAATTATATATAGGCATAAAGAGAATTCAATAAGAGATAATCTATTTTTAAAAAACATAGCAGATAAAGTTAAAGCTACTATCAACAAAATTGAAAAAATAAGAATTTGCAATATTCTTTGATCTTGATAGTCAGTAATTTCAAAAAATGATTTTATAACTCTATAATTTGATGAAACAAAACCGTCTCCGAAGTCAAGGTGCCAGTCAGTCTGTATTTTCACACTTTTCAAAAAATTCGAGATAGAGTAAGTTGGATACAACTTCTTCAATAACAATAAATTTAAAATATTGAATGAAATAAATGTTGATACAAAAAACATTATATTTTTAAAACTTTTTTTTATGTTATTTTTTTCAATCAACAGCAATAAGAATATTGCATAATTTGGCCTAAAAGAAGATATTAAAACTAAGACAATTATTTTGTTGATTAGTGGTATATTGTTTTGCTTTGACATAATAATGAATTTAAATAAAAACAAAGTACAAAATCCAGCAACTAAATTACCCCTTTGAAACATGAACAAAGATGGAAATGATAAAAAGAACAAAAGGATTGTGCTCTTATTTGATTCTTTCGAAAGCAATTTATATCCATATATGAAGAAAATAAGAATAGATAAATAAATAAAATTGTTTAACTTAACTTTTGTAGTTACTAATACATACGCAAGCAAATGATTTATCAATGTAGTAAAGGGAGGAACATGCATATTATAAACAGCACCATCAATGATGGAAGAGTATGGATTACTGTAAATCCATCCAAAAGGCACACCAATTAACTCAAGATCAGAATTTGTAAAAATATGTTTGTATGACAAAAGAAGCTTTACAAGATCAGCATAATTATCATTAGCTGTAAAAAAACTACCGTAAAAAATAGTGCCTTTGATCTCAAAAAAATTAAATTGATCATAAAAATACACAAAAAAACTAAAAATTATAATTAAGCTTGCAAAGCCATTATTTGACAAGAATTTATCTTTATTTTTCAATCTCCATGCAATTAGATACAATAGAAAAAATATAACTAAATATATAAAAATATTCTTAAAACTTGTGTAATTAATTATTTTTTCAATCATTTCAATTTTTAGCTTCTGTATTATTTTTGTTTGGGTTCATAATTATTAATGAAAATGGCAGAATTGATAAAAATAATTGCAAGAATGATCTAGTTTGGGATTCATCAAAAAAATTATAAATTGAGATAAGAATTGTTAAATAAAAAGTTAATAAAACAAGAAGAATGCTTGCTAGTGTTCTTATTTTTGAATTAAAAATACTCATTTAAAATAACTAA
>Ga0181565_10004915_pt1 | contig 10236 bp, 10 predicted proteins | sample 101ome_16_FD_129661 | JGI IMG/M metagenome (GOLD analysis project Ga0181565, IMG submission 129661) | Coastal salt marsh microbial communities from the Groves Creek Marsh, Skidaway Island, Georgia - 101401AT metaG (megahit assembly) | ecosystem: Environmental > Aquatic > Marine > Intertidal...
CCGCCGGACCGTCCAGCTCTACGATCAGCAGTGCCTCGGCATCCATTGGGTAGCCCGCATTGACGAAGGCTTCCGCCGCATGGATGGCCGGTTTGTCCATCATTTCCATGCCCCCGGGAATGATGCCGGCGCCGATGATTGCAGCCACGCAGTCGCCCGCACTTTCGCTGGACGGAAAACCGATCAGTAACGCGCGGGCCGTCGACGGACTACGCAGGATACGAACCGTCACTTCGGTGATGACACCGAGCAGACCTTCCGACCCGGTAACGATGCCCAGCAGATCATAGCCTCCGGAATCGAGATGCTTACCGCCGAGGCGCACGACCTCGCCATCCATCAACACCATTTCGACGCCCAGCAGATTGTTCGCCGTCAGCCCGTATTTGAGACAGTGCACGCCGCCTGAATTTTCCGCGACATTGCCGCCGATGGAACAGGCGATCTGACTTGACGGATCCGGTGCGTAATAGAAACCGTCGCCGGCGACAGCGGTGGTAATCGCAAGATTGGTCACCCCGGGCTGCGCGGTCACGCAGCGGTTGTCGTAATCTATGTCGAGAATGCGGTTGAACTTGCCGAGGCCGAGCGTGATGCCGTCTTCCAGCGGCAACGCCCCGCCGGACAGAGACGTGCCCGCCCCGCGCGGGACGATCTTGATACCTCCGCCGTGACAGTATTTAAGAATTTCCGAGACCTGCGCCGTTGTTTCGGGCAGGACGACGATCATCGGCAGCTGCCGGTACGCGGTCAGCCCGTCGCATTCATAGGCGCGGAGCTCTTCTTCCTCGGCGATGACGCCTTCGCCCGGCACGATCCGGCGCAGCGCGGCGATGATCTCCGCCCGCCGGGACAGGACGTCTTGATCTGGGTCGGGCATGCGCATTGGCATTCGGGTCCAGTGGTTTCGATGCCCAGTCTACCCAAGCGGTCTACAAACGAAAACCGCGCCGAAAGGCGCGGTCTGTATGCGTTCTGCGTGAACCGGGGATCAGCCCTGGCGCGCCTTGAACCGCGGGTTGCGCTTGTTGATCACATAGGTGCGGCCGCGCCGGCGAATAACCCGGCAGAAACGGTCGCGCTTCTTGACCGATTTGAGCGAATTGACGACTTTCATGGTCTTATCCTTTACCGCTGCAGCGGTATTTCACTTCCATTGGCGGCGGAACATACTGGGGTGGTATCGCCCTGTCAACGGCGGGTTTAAACGATTTCGGCCGACGGTTTGAAGGCCACGATCCGCTGCATTTTCAGCTCGAACGCCTCGAAGGCGGCGATACGGCGTTCCCACATGGTGGTTTCGCGCAAAAGCGCATCCGCCAGCTCTTCCTGGAGTTTCTCGTCCGCCGGACGACCGGCGACGTCTGCCCAGGCGGCACGCGCCATCGCGACATAGGCCTCGGTCTCGTCCTTGTTCACAAGGATATTGAAGCCGGCCTCGATGATCTTGCTTTCGATCCGCTCGACGTTGCAGGGAAAAACCTCCCCGAATTCGCCGTTGATCGATGATTTGGCGAGATCCGCCGGTTCCCGCCCCTCGATAAACATCTCCGCGATGACCAGGGGCTTTTCCGGTTTCAGCGCGTCCATGACGATGTCTAAAAGCGCTTCCTTGTCCTCGATCGACATCAGCGTCTCGCGGATCAGCGCCCCGTCATAGTATTCTTTCTTGAGATCGAGCTTTTCCGGGTCGAACTGCCTCACCTTGGTTTTGGAATCCAGGCCTTTCAGCAAAGCGATCTCGAGGGATTTCTTCGCCATTTCGCCGTTCAGATCGAACCCGTCGACATAGGCGCCTATTTTCTCGGAAACCGCGCACGCGCCGCCGCCGGGCCCGGAGCCGATCTCCAGCATGCTGTTTTCAGACGTCAGACCGAATGGCTGCGCCAGATCGACGACGCGTTCCTCGCCACCCGGCGCCGCAAACCCCTCGCCCCAGACGATTTCGACCAGTTTCTGACGTTCCTCGGTCCATTCGGGCGCGTCGTTGACCGCTTCTCCGGCGGGCGCCTCGTCACCCTCTGAGGCGCCACCGGAGGGCGCGGAATCGTTCGCCGCCTCCCCGTCCGCCGGGAGCGGCGGCAATTCGTAGCCTTCCCACCACGCGTGCAGGCGTTTCTTCAGCGAATGTTTGCCGCCGCGCGCTTTCTTGTCGTCGTCGGATTTTTTCTCGGCGACCGCCAATGACCGATCCTCTTAGCCTGCCGGTATTCCGGCCGTGTATAAGGGCTAACAGTATGATCTCACTTGATTAAACCGGGGTTAACTACTCACCGAGATAGCGGAAACCGAAGGCGTCGCCCTGGGGCACGATCAATCCCGCGGTGGGGTTCGGAAAATGCGACGGCACGATGGTCACATCCGTGTCCGCATATCTGTCGAGAAACGCCTTCCGCGTCACCCGTGCAGCTTCCATATCGGCGCAGGCGATGGTGCTCCAGTCCGGAATGTGGCACTGGATCATGTGGTGCATCATGTCGCCGCACAGAACGGCCTCCGATCCGCCGGAGTTGATATTCAATCCCACCATCCCCGGCGTATGGCCCGGCAACGGCTGCAAAGTCAGCCCGTCGTCGAGCTGATGATCCATGTCGACGAGCACCTCCTGCTTGGCTTCCAGAATAGGAACCACGCTATCGACGATGTAGTCGCCGGTGCGGGTCATCCGGTCCTGCTCGGACTGCTGCTTCCAGAAATCGAGCTCGGTTTTTGCAAAAACGTACTTCGCATTCGGAAACGTCGGCACCCAGCGTCCGTCTTCCAGCTTCGTGTTCCAGCCGACGTGATCGACATGCATGTGAGTGCACAATACATAGTCGATGTCTTCCGGCGTCACGCCGAGAGCGAGAAAGTTCTCCATCCATGGAAAGACGGCATCATCGAACATCTCGCGGTTGCGCGGCTTGTGATTACCGACGCAGGTATCGACCAGGATCGTGTGACGCGGTGTCCGCACAAGAAACGCCTGGATGTTGATCACCACGTTGCCGGATAACGGATCGTAATGTCGCGGCACCAGCCAGTCGCGATGCGGTTCGATTGCCGCTTCGTCCCAGTCGGGGAAAAACGTGGTCGCGCCCAGCATGGGCATTTCCATCTCCACGATGCGGGTAACGGTGATATCGCCGAAGGTAAAATCGAACATCGGAACTCCAGTCGGGTGGTGCGCTATTCCGGACGCCCCGGATTTACATGGCCGCAGCTGTCGCAGGTCTGGTTGCCCGGATCCGCGTAATAGGCCTCGAAGATCGGGGGCATGTCGCGTTCCAGCACCTCGATATAGGCATCCTTACGGAACAGCTGGTGATTGCATTTCTCGCAGAACCAGGAGAACCCGTCGAGCGGGTCGTCTTTCGTGCGCTTGATTTCAGCGATCAGGCCGACCGTCCCGGCCGGGCGCATCGGCGCGTGAGGCACATAAGCCGGCAGCAGGAACACATCGCCCTCCTTGACCTCGACGTCGCGTGCCTTGCCGTCTTCCTGGATACGCAGAACGATATCGCCCTTGATCTGATAGAAAAATTCCTCGAACGCATCGATGTGATAATCCGTGCGCTTGTTGGGGCCACCGACGATCGTGATCATCAGGTTCGAATCCTTCCAAAGGGTTTCGCCACCCACCGGCGGTTTCAGCTTGTCGCCGTTGTCTGAAATCCACTGCTGAATCTGGAAGGGATCGGAAGCGCTCATTTCAATTCCTTTCGTTTCTTGCGTCGGTGAGCGTAGCAAACCAGTTGCCGCTGGCACAGCGCCGCGACTCCGCGTTAATCTGCACGACATAAGGGGACAACACCATGGAATTCGGTCTGAACTTCTTTCCGAGCTGCGCACCTGACGAAAAATCGGCGCAGGCCTATTGGGCGGATGCATTGCATTTGTGCGGCCTGATGGACGAGCTGGGTTACACCCACGTGCGCACCGTCGAGCATTACTTTCACGCCTATGGCGGTTACAGCCCCAACCCGGTTGTATTTCTGGCCGCCGCGGCGCAACGCTCGAAGAAGGCCAGAATGGTGACCGGCGCCGTTCTGCCGGTGTTCAACAATCCGCTAAAAGTCGCGGGAGAGCTTGGCATGCTGGACGCGATCTCCGGCGGGCGGCTGGAAATCGGATTCGCCCGCGCCTTTTTGCCGAACGAATTCGAGACCTTCGAAATCGACATAGAAGAAAGCCGCGCCCGCTACGAAGAAGGCGTGGAGCAGATTCAGGCCCTGCTGGAAGGCGAAAACGTCACCTGCAAGGGACGGTTCCACAGCTTCGACAATGTCACGTCCCTACCGCGACCGACGCAGAAACCCCGGCCACCCTTCTGGGTGGCGGCGATGAGCAGCCGGGAATCGTTCGAATTCGCAGGCCGCAACGGTCATTACATCATGGGGATACCCATGGGCGGCGGCACCATGGCTGAACTGGTCGGTGTCTATCGCGACGAATGGAAGAAGGCCGGGCATCCCGGCAACGGCAAGATCATGCTGTCGTTTTCGATGTTCGCCGACGAGGACGGCAAAACGGCACGGGATACTTACCGCCCGCTGCTGAATGCCTATCTCGAACGGCTGGTCGATGCCGCGTCGGGCTGGCTGAACGGGGCCAGCACCAAGGATTACAAAGGCTACGACAAGATGATCGCGGCGCTGAAGGAAGACAGCTTCGACGGTCAGCTGGAGCGCGGCATCTGCTGGACCGGATCGCCGGACGAAATCACCGACATGATTTCCGACTACGACCGCCAGCTCGGCGGCTTCGATATTGCGTCGCTGCATCTGATGCCGCACGTCATGGATGTCGGCATTGCGGAAAAATCCATGCGGCTGTTCGCGGAGAAGGTGATGCCGAAATTCCGCGGTAACGCCCGGGCCGCCGCCGAATAGTCCGGCGACCGCAATCTAGGACGTCTGTGCCGGACAGGGCGCCGCTCCCAGCATCGGGCCGTGGTTGTTGTCCTGGATCAGGACGGCGCATCCTTCGCCTTCATTGAGCCGGAAGTCCGGTACCGCAATCGCATCCGCCTTGCCGGACCAACGGCCGATCTTGCTGAAACCGGTCACGATATTGTGGCTCAGCAGGGCCTTTCCCTTGTTCTCGCCGGACTTCACCCGCGTTTCCTTCTGCTTGATATACCGTACCAGCCAGACGGACCCCGGCGTCGCCGATTTGCCGGACAGACCGACCCTGACGCCCTTGACGCCGTCCAGCATGATATCGATGTCGACGCGATCGCCGCGGGCGCCCTCGGCACGGCGGATCGCCGACAGCACCGACAAACGCCGCGAGCCGACGGCTTCGAGTCTGCCGTCGATGACCATCTGGGGCGTGTAGACGTTACCGGTGCGGCGTATGCGCTGGTTATAGCCGCGCTGACGCTGGGTATATTCGTTCCTGGAAAACGGGTCCTTCCACTTGCCGGCTGCGCCGTAGACGAGATCGTCCCAGTAATCGACATGGAATTCCAGCGCCAGGATGGTTTTTTCCTGCGCCAGATCGCCGAGAAACTTCTCCGCCGGCGGGCAGGAATAGCAGCCCTGGGAGGTGAACAGTTCGACCACGACCGGCTTGATCTTGTCGGCGGCGAGTGCGGCAACCGGGGCGGACAGAAGCATCGCCAGCAGAGCCGCTGAAAAAAGGCGCAACATTTTCATACGCCAAATATAAAAAACCGCCGCGCCCCGGCCAGTAAACTTCCGGTGAGGCGCGGCGGCCTAATTCGTCATAAACGTCCGGCTTACTTCTCGTTGCGCTCCGGATTCGACAGCACGCCGAGCTCTTCGATCTCCACCACGCAGGTGTCGCCGTGCATCATGAATATCAGCGGCTTGCGCACGAAACCGACACCGGGGCCGGTACCGGTCAGAATAACGTCGCCGGGCATCAGCGTGATGGCGCGCGCCAGTTCGTAGACAAGGGTCTTCACGTCGAAGATCATTTCGCGGGTGTTGGTTTCCTGCAGCACCTTGCCGTTCAGGCGGAGCTGTACGTCGAGGCCCTTGGCGCCGGCGGGCAGTTCGTCGGCGGTCACGAAATCGGGGCCGATGGAACCGGTTTTGTCGAAGTTCTTACCGATGGTCCACTGCGATGCCTTCATCTGGTAGTCGCGGATGGAGCCTTCATTGGCGATCGAATAGCCGGCCACGTAGTCCAGCGCTTCGGATTTCTTGATATTGCGGGCCTTCTTGCCGATGACGGCGACCATCTCGGCCTCGTAGTCGAAATGCTTCGACGCCTTGGGGCGGATCAGTGCCTGGCCGTTGGCGACGAACGACGTTTCGAAACGCGTGAACACGACCGGATAGGTCGGGATCTTCAACCCGGCTTCGGCGGCATGGTCCTTGTAGTTCAGACCGATGCAGAAAATCTTGTCCGGATTCTGGATCGGCGTCAGGTAGCTGACGCGGCCATTTACGATGGCGCTCGGTTTCGCCTTGTTGGCCGCGCGACCGGCCCGCTGCATGGCGCCCTTGCCCTGCGCGATCAGTTCCTTGAGATCGGTGGGGAATTTCTTGTCGACCTTCGACAGGTCAACCAGGCCGGCATCGGTGCGCACACCGAGCTTGTTCTCGCCGTCTTTCCTGAATGAAACGAAACGCATTTTAGTCTCCCGTTTTGCGTGTTGTTCTGATGAATACGTGAAGCCGTTGTTACGAGGTCCTACCCGGCGCGGCGAAACCGCCACGATTTGAATTGCGCGCCGAACCTAACGCATCGCACCGCGCGTTCAAGGGATTTTGCTACTGCAGCGCGTAACCCTGTTCGTAATGCAGATAAATGCCGTCGAAATAGAACCATCGCATGCGCGCGCTTTCGCGCGCGAAGTGGATCGCGGCCTCTTTCATTTCGGGCGTCGTGCAATGGCGGTCCAGAATTTCGAAGCCGCGGTTGCTGTGCTCGATATCGACCTCGGAATGCAGCCAGAAATGTTTGATCGCTTCTTCGTCGTAACCGTAATTTTCGCGCAAGGACGGTAGCACGCGGCTGTACAGACGCGGCGACTGGGATTCCGTGCCGATACGGATAGCGGCTATCCCGCAATACCAGGGCTCTTCCTTTGCGACGTTTTTCAGCCATGCCGCCCAGGACCGGGTCGTCGGCAGTCCTTCGCCGGTCCTCACCGCGGCCAGATCGGCGCCGTTCGCCTCGGCAAACTGCAGGACGATCTCCATGTGCGGTTCGTCCGGGTCTTCTTCCTCGTGAAAGTTTTCAAGTTCCAGATCGATCACGTCGGCGGGCGCCTTTGAACATATCTGAAAGGTCGCCTCGGTCAGCATGTTGGAAATCCAGTGATAATGCTCGACCGCCCAGCCCATGCAGGCGTTGCGCCCCAGCTCGCCGGCGGCCAGCTTGTCCCACATCGGGTGATCGGCGCAGTGGCGTTCGTCCACCGCTGCCTCCAGCGCCAGACGCAAGTCGGATTTGCTCATGGTTTCTCCTCCCTTACGTGTCCGCGAAATGCGGGATCACTTCTTTACCGAAGAGCTCCATCGACGCCCGCGCCTTGTCGACGCTCATCATCTTGGTGTTGACCTGCAGCGACGCGATGTCGAACCCGCCTGTCTGTTTCCGGAAATCGGAAATCATGTCGCGGCATTCTTCAGGGCTGCCGATAAACGCCGCGCATTTCTCGCGCTGGGTGTGCACGTCTTCTTTCGCCAGGATTTCGATCACCTTTTCGTAGCCGGGATAATCCTTGCTGCTGGCGCCCCCGGACCAGTCCGACGCGGCGTCAGTCAGGGTCTGGAAATAGGCCTTCACGTCCGGGCCTGCTTCCTCGATCGCCTGCTCCGTGGTCGGCGCGCAATACATCATGAACGCCAGCGCGACCTTGCCGCGACCGGGATGTCCGGCACTTTTCCAGGCGTCGTGGTAGACTCCCAGCAGCTCTTTCATCTTGGCGCCGCCGATCGGGTTGGCCATGCAGTTGAATCCGTTGCGCCCGGCGAATGCGAAGGTTTCCTCGGATTGCAGCGCCGCCACCCAGATCGGGGGGCGCGGCTGCTGTACCGGCCGCGGCAGCGACGTCACGTTGCTGAAACTGTGAAATTCGCCCTCCATGGTGACGTTCTCTTCTGCCAGCAGGGCGCAGACCTGCTGCACGCCTTCTTCGTAACGCCCGCGGCTTTCGTCCAGGCTGACGCCGAAGCGCGCGAATTCGTGCGGCAGGAAGGCGCGGGCGAAACCGATATCCAGTCGCCCGCCGGAGATGGAATCCAGCATCCCGAGCTCGCCCGCCAGTTTCAGCGGGTTGTTGAATGCCGGCAGCACCGCCCCGGTGACCAGCCGCGCCTTCTTCGTCCGCTGCGACGCGGCGGTCAGGAACACGATCGGGTTGGGGCTGTAGCCGCCATAGGGGTGAAAGTAATGCTCGACCGTTCGCACATGGGCGTAACCCAGCGGGTCGCACAGATCGACCAGACTGAGCGCTTCGCCCCAGTAATCCTGCCCCGATTTTTCGTCCGGCCCCACATTGGGAAAAAAGCTGATCCCGAATTCCATGATATGTCCCGATCCCGGTTGTTGGTTTCCGGGATTTTAGGCGGCGGGCGGCGCTTTGTCTTCCATCCTTCGAAACACGGCTTCTGGTCTCTAGGGTGTTCGGGCGCCATCGTGTAGAAACAGGATATGAACGACGACAAAGACAGCAACGGCGTCTCCTATACCGATCTGTGGTCGCGTCCGGGATTCCTGATCCGCCGGCTGCACCAGCTGCATGTCGCCGTGTTTCTGGAAGAATGCGGCGATTACGATGTTACGCCGGTGCAGTACGCCGTGCTCAGCGTGCTGTATCGCGGCGCAGCGCTGGACCAGGTCTCCGTTGCCGCCGAGGTCGGGATCGACCGCAACAATGCCGCCGACGTGCTGCGGCGGCTGGAACGACGGGGATTCGTCGAACGCGTTGCCAGCAAAACCGACAAACGCGCCAAGCTGAACCGTATCACGGATGCGGGCCGCAGCTTCGTCGAGGACGCCCACGCCGCCATGGAACGCGCCCAGGATCGCTTCACCGGCAGCCTGAACAAGCGCGACCGCGAGCGCTTCATCGACCTGCTGCAGAAGGTGATGGTCGACAACAACGATTCAGGCCGCGCGCCGCTGAAACGGCGGGACGGAGAATGAAAAAAGGGCGGCCCCGCGGAGCCGCCCTCATTCTTTCCATATGCCGAAAGTCTATTCGGCGGCCATCTTCGGCGAGTTGGCCTCGATGGTGTCGTTGTTGTTGCGGTTGGTCGCGAACTTGACGTCGGCCGGTTCGTAGATCTCGTCCTGGATCTTGAAGTAGCCGTCGGCATAGTTCTGTTCCGTCGTCGGCGCCATCGAGATGGAATCGAACGGGCACACGTCGAGGCACAGCTCGCAGCCGATGCATTTGTCGGTATGCACGTTGATCTTGCCCGCCGGGTCCTGCGACAGGGCTTCGTAGAAGCACATCTGGATGCAGACGTTGCAGGTCGGGTTCTGGCAGGTTTCCGCATTCACGTTGGCGTGGATGCGGTCCTTGGCGAACTGGTCGGAATAGTCCGTCGCCGCCGCGTCGGAGGCGATGCCGTACATCGACTTGATGTCTTCGTAGCCGTGCTCGTCCATGAACCGGTCGAGACCCCGAATGATGTTGGGCAGCCACTTCATGCCCTTGATCATCAGCACCGAACCGACTTCGACGATGTCGGCGCCGGTCATGATGAACTCGACGATATCGCGGTGATCGAACACGCCGTTGGAACCGGCGATCGGAATGCCGACCTGCTTGTAGATGTTGTGCACGTAGCGGAGGCTGAGCGGCTTGGTCCAGGTGCCGCCGATGCCCGCCGTGCCGCCGAGACGCGGCTGCGCGGTGTCGATATCGACCGCGAAACCGGTATAGCGGTTGGTCGCGGTGACCGCCGCGGCGCCGGCTTCCTTGACCGCCTTGGCGATTTCGACCGGTTTCGACTGGTCAGGCGTTAGCTTGATAACGACCGGAATATCGACCGCCTCGCACACCGCCTGGGTGACATTGAACGCGACCTCCGGATCCTGGCCGATCATCGAGCCGCCGTGCACGCCGGGCATCAGCGCCGGATGCGGGCAGCCGAAGTTCAGCTCGACCATGGGCAGGCCGCAATCCTCGATGGTGCGGCAGATATCCTTCCAGCCGTCGACGTCCTTGGCGCCGGCGCTGCCGATCAGATGGGCGTCGCGCTCGCGGGCATAGGCGCCGACCTCTTTCAGATACGGGATCCAGTCCTTGTAATAGGTGCTGGAATA
>Ga0181565_10004916_pt1 | contig 10235 bp, 10 predicted proteins | sample 101ome_16_FD_129661 | JGI IMG/M metagenome (GOLD analysis project Ga0181565, IMG submission 129661) | Coastal salt marsh microbial communities from the Groves Creek Marsh, Skidaway Island, Georgia - 101401AT metaG (megahit assembly) | ecosystem: Environmental > Aquatic > Marine > Intertidal...
CGGCAATAATGAGGGTACGTTCGAACTGGCCTGTATTTTTCTCGTTAATCCGGAAATAGGTAGATAATTCCATCGGACAGCGCACCCCTTTCGGGATGTAGACAAATGAGCCATCAGTAAAGACAGCCGAATTTAGCGCCGAGAAATAATTATCTGCCACAGGCACCACTGAGCCAATATATTTTTTGACCAGTTCGGGATGTGTCTTGATCGCCTCAGAGATGGGACAGAATATCACCCCTGCCTTAGCCAACTCTTCGCGGAAGGTCGTAGCAACAGACACAGAATCAAACACCGCATCTACCGCAACCCCTGCCAGCATTTTTTGCTCATTTAGCGGGATACCCAGCTTTTCATAGGTACGCAATAATTCAGGGTCTACCTCGTCAAGCGATTTTGGCTTTTCGGCAGATTTCGGGGCAGCATAATAATAAATATCATTATAATCAATTGGCGGGATATTCAGCTTTGCCCAGTCAGGGGTCGGCATTTTAAGCCAGTAACGATAGGCTTTCAGACGCCAGTCAAGCATCCATTCCGGCTCATCCTTCTTGGCTGAAATAAAGCGGATAATATCTTCATTCAGCCCTTTGGGTGCCTTTTCCATTTCCACTTCGGTAACAAAGCCATATTTATAGCTGCCTGTTGCCTGTTCGACCTGATTGATTGTTTCTACGGTTGCGACCATTGAGCTAAACTTTCTGCATAGCTGCATCTAAAGATGCAGGCTGGGAATTGAGCGGCGCAGGCGGAAATATCGCCTCAGGCTCAAATAAATCTGCTAGGGTAACACTTTGAAGCGCTGATTTAATCGCATCATTTACATGGTTCCAGTGCCCACTTAAAAAACATCCTGTTTTGACGGCACAGGCTTCATCTGCGCCTTCAACACAGGCTGTCAGCGCGATCGGGCCTTCAATCGCCTCAACCACAGCCGACACTGTTATGTTGGACACATCAATGGCAAGATGGCATCCACCATTAACCCCTCGTGATGTTTCAACAAGCTGGGCGTGCGAAAGCGCCTTAATCACCTTTGCAATGGTTGTTCTGTTTAATTGCAGATAGCCTGCCATGTCATTTGCATTTAAATGCTCATCACGGCGCTGATGCAACAGACCAAGAACCAAAATGGCATAATCTGTCATCTTGTTTATTTTAAGCATGTAATTGCCCCTAAACACACTCTGACTGCGATAGACTATGTCTTTTACAAAACCCAGAACGCATTGTTTTTGCGAATGATTATCAAAATCAAGACTAATTTAGTCCATTTTACAGGAATATAGACATCTGAACGCGCAGTGCAAGCCCTGCAGGCTCAATAACAGCCAAAAAACTGGAGAATTTTATCATTTTGATGATTTTTATCACCTAGTGGGACAGAACCACCATGATGATCAATACCAGTGATGATCAATGCCAAGCTTGGCAGGCATGATGCGATTAATTAAAGGCAGCCCGCTTAAGCTGATACCGACCTTTTTCGATACCATCAAAAATTTCTGAGACGTCAGGATGCCCAATCGGCCCATTTTGATCATCAGAGATTAAATTCTGTTGAGAAACATAGGCGGAATAATAACTATCTGAATTTTCGGCAAGAAGATGATAAAAGGGCTGTTCGCGTTTCGGCCTAACCTCTTCTGGGATAGACTGATACCATTCTTCGGTATTGTCAAATTCAGGATCAACATCAACAATTACACCGCGAAATGGGTAATGTTTATGTTTCACAATATCCCCGATGCAGAACAGAGGTTCATCTGCGTCAAATTCAAGATGTTTCGGATATTCAGACATGTCAGATAGCCTTTGATAATAAGGCGCTAACTCTAGAACCGGTCTTTAACTTTCAGCACCTGCTTGCCGCCATACATGCCTGTTTTCAGGTCGATATGGTGCGGGCGATGCAATTCACCTGTTACTTTATCCTCAACAAAAGCATCACTTCTTAGCGAATCGTGCGCACGACGCATATTCCGCTTGGATTTGCTGATTTTACTCTTTGGTACAGCCATTTTAACGCTCCTGCGATATTTGAATACAGCTTGATATAAAGCATATTCAAATCGTGAAATTGGATATGCGCACTAATAAATAGTTTGCATAAGATGGTTGGTGGAGCCAGACGGGATCGAACCGACGACCTCATGCTGGCAAAGCACGCGCTCTCCCAGCTGAGCTATGGCCCCGTGTAACCATGTGTGATGCGCAACCGTAAAACTGGGCAGTTAAACTACGCATAGCGCCGTGTTATGAAAGAATTACAGCAAAAGGTCAAGCCAAATTTTTACTCTTCTGCCAAAAAAATTATTCTGCTTTCATGTGGATGATGATGATGACCTCAGACAAAACCGAAAAGCTGAATTATCAGACATGTCAGGCACTGGATAAAAATAATCTATTCATTTTCCAAGAAATGCTTTCATTCACAATAATTATCCTGTAATGATATATTCTGCAAAATTTTCTGCTGTCAGCACATCATAAATAGAGAGACTAATGGACAAAATTGACAAATCCATTCTGTCCATTTTACAGGACAATGCCAGAATTGCGAATGTAGAGCTAGCTGAACGTGTGGGCCTGTCACCTTCTGCCTGTCTTAGGCGGGTATCACAGCTTGAAACCTCTGGCATTATTAGCGGATATAATGCCGCGCTTAATCTGGATGCGCTGGGGCATACTGTTCTGGTGCTGGTGCATATTTCACTTCAAGGCCAGTCTGCCAATATGCTGAGTGAATTTGAAAATGCGGTAAAACAGATACCACAGGTGCTTGCCTGTTTTCTGCTCGCAGGGGAAAATGACTATCTGTTGAGGGTAGCGGCAAGAGATGTGAATGATTTCGGCAGAATTCATAGTGAATATCTTTCGGCCTTGCCGCATGTTCAGCGCATGGAAAGCAATTTTGTCTTGCGGCAGGTGGCGAATCGTGGCCTGGATGCAGAAGAGCTTTAACCTCAGGCTTATGCTGCCTATCAAAAACGCTTCTGACAAAAACCTTCTTGTCTATCAAACTGCCATTTAGAAGCTATTTTTCTGCAGCAAGAGCTGTTCCATAGCTTCGTATCTGAGACAGCGCCTGCTCAAAAATCTGCCAGTTATCAGAATCTGCGATAGGTGCCCATAATGCCTCCACCTGCTCAATCTCAAGGCTGAAATACGGCAGATCCCGCATGCTTTGTATTTGCTGTTCTGACTGACGCCGTCCAAAGGTTCCGGCACGTTCTGCCAATTCTGCCAATGGCTGGTGTGACTGCCATAATGGTGATGCCGTTTCTGGGTTAAGAATTCCGCCATATAAATCATAAAACAGCCTGTCAAATGCCAACTGAGAGCTAGCTAACACTTTATAGAGTTGCTCGCTGAATGATTCTGCTTCTGCCTTGTCTGCTTTTAAAGCCAGACGGTATAGCAAATGTTCGGCAAGACAGCTTTCTAGATGGGGGTAGAAATCTGAGAGTGAATCCTGCAACTCCTCAACCCCGACAATCTCGGTAAAACAGTCTGCAAGCCGGCATAATGCCCACATCGCCGCCTGAGGCTGTCTGCCATAGGCATAGCGTGAGCCATGATCAAAATAGGCAGCGGTAAATAGCGGATCAAAGGCTGGCAGAAATCGCCATGGGCCATAATCAAAGCTTTCACCTGTGATATTAAAATTATCAGTGTTCAACACCCCATGCACAAATCCCGCTGCCATCCAGCCTGCCACCATTTTTGCGACCTTGTGCGAAAATGTCCTGATAAAGGCTGGCACTAGACTGTCAAGAGGCTGTTCAGGGTCAAGCTCGGCATAATAATGGGTGATGACATGGCGGGTAAGCTGTTCAAGCTGTTCTGCCTCGCCCAAAAAAGCCAGCCTTTGAAAACTGCCTATTCTGATATGCGAATGAAGCAACCGGACAAGCACCGCAGAACGGGTGGGTGACGGCTCATCATTGCGGATAAGCTCTTCGCCTGTTTCAATTACACTAAGGGTATGAGAGGTTGGCACAGCACGCGCATCTAGCATTTCTGTAGCCAGTATTTCACGCACAGCGCCTTTTAAGGTAAGTCTGCCATCTGCGGTACGCGAATAGGGCGTCTTGCCACTCCCCTTTGTGCCAAGATCAACCAGTCTGTTGCTATCCTGTTCATAAAACTGGGCAAATAAAAACCCTCTGCCATCACCTAATTCAGGGTTATAGCTGCCAAACTGATGGCCATGATATCGCAGGGCAAGCGGGCTGGCAAAGCTTCCGGCAATTGGCTTGAAGCCTGCAAAATGGGCACACCATGCTTCATCATCAAGCCCCTGAAGACCGATAAGGCTGGCTGCCTTGTCATTGCGATAACGCAAAAGATGCTGTTTGAATGTAGCAGGAGAAACAATATCATAAAATGCGTCGCCAAGCTGGCTATGCACCCTGCATGCTCGGGCCTGACTGGTTTTGTTGCTGTCTGATGACATTATCGCCCCTTTGATCTTGAAATATGCACGCTATCAGAACATGACAGATTTTTTATAAAAATTGAATAATAGTAAAACAAACCCGACCTTTCAGGCGGCAAATGGATAGCAATAGCATTTTTTTTCCATTTAGGCTGTTTAGATAATATCAACATTCTTGTTAGTTGACGGAGAGAATGATGGATGAGCTGAGACTGGTTAAAGAGCCAATTGCCAAAGCTAAAGGCCTGCCAAACGGTTGTTATATAAATCCTGAAATCTATCGCCAAGAGCAAACTGAAATTTTCACCAATGGCTGGGCAGCGATTGGATTCGCCCATGATGTACCAGAAGCAGGGTGGGTTTGCCCGATTAATTTTATGGGCCAGCCGCTTTTGATTACCCGCAACAGGGCTGGTGAGATTAATGTGTTTGAAAATGTCTGCCGGCATCGCGGCATGATACTGGTCTCAGAACATAAACGCCTAAATGGTCCTATTACCTGCGTCTATCATGCATGGGCATATGATTTAGATGGCGAATTACGCGCCACCCCGCATCTAGGAGGGCCAGATATCCATGATCATGAAGAGGTAAGCTGCACATCGCTTTCATTGAATAAAATCAACTCTGCGGTGTGGCGGAATGCAATATTTGTAAATCTGTCTGGAAATGCCCAGCCTTTTGATGAGTTTATTGCACCGCTGTCCACAAGATGGGCAGAATTTGACCAGCCTATTTTCTTTGCTGGCGATGATTCCGAATTTTCTCTTGATGTAGATTGCAACTGGAAGCTAGCTGTTGAAAATTACTGTGAATCATATCACCTGCCATCTATTCATCCGGGATTAAACAGCTATTCGCGCCTTCAGGATCATTACAATATTCTGGATTCAGACTGTCATGCCGGTCAGGGCACATGGGTGTATAATCCGTCAATGAGTGAAGATGGCCGCACCTTTCCCAGCCATTCTGGACTAAGCGATAAATGGGACAAAGCCGCAGAATATTGCGCCCTATTTCCTAATGTCTTATTCGGTGTGCATAAGGACCATAGCTATGCCATCCTGCTATTGCCAACCGAACAGGAAAAAACCGTAGAACGATGCGCTATCTTTTATGCCTCTGAAGATTCTTTAGCAGATGGCTATGCAGATATGCGGGCCAAAAACACCGCTATGTGGAAAGAAATTTTCATTGAAGATATCGGCGTTGTAGAGGGGATGCAGAAAGGCAGATATGCCTCACAATTTGATGGTGGAACCTTCTCACCGGTGATGGATACCCCGACACATCATTTTCATAAATGGGTTGCCGAAAAACTTAGCTAAGGCTGGCACCTGAACCAGCCCTAGCACCAATATCTATTTCATAGAAATAAACGGCTAGCTTGTCTGTTGCAGCTCTTCTTCGTATAGGGCACTTAATTTACCTGATAAGACATAGTCTTCGATAAATTTGCCCAGTCGGATGAATTCGGCATAAAACCGTGTATCTGTGATCTCTTTAAGGCTGGTAAAATCACCTGACATGGCTTTCACAATTGACAGGTCAGACAGAGGCGGTGCCAGAACCACATTCAATCCTTCAAGATGATTTGAGAGCTGAGATAAATCTCTTTGTGATGGCGGTATTCTATTTGGCACAATAATCAGATGGGGCGTTACTGAATCCATCCCCACTTTACGCTCGTCAATTTCTTTCACAAATTCGATGGTTGGCCGGATATCTGCCCAAGAAAGCGATGTTGGCACAATGATTGATTCACACATCATTGCGATTTGCCAGACATTACCGGGCCAGCCTGCGCCTGTATCAACGATGGTCAGAGAATTGCCCTCAATTCTCATTCTGCGCATCAGACTATCCAGCGTTACCATGCTGAGCCCATCAAACCGGTCACTCACCGGCACATGCTTGATGATATTTTTGCGGCTGCTTTTTTCGCCTAGCAGTTCATATGCGGTGCCCTGCTTATCTGTATCAATCAAATTCACATGGCTATAGTTAGAGCTATCTCTGAAATAATCATGCAGAAAGGCCGAAATAGTGCTTTTACCTACTCCGCCTTTGATATTGCCAACAAATATAGCTTTTCCATCTTCCATCAGTCATTTTGCCCTTATAATGACTTTGTCACAGACTAATTATGCAAATATATTGCCATTCGTGACCATTCCCATAAAGAATAGTATTTGCGCCCTAGCCCCAGAAATCACTTTTTCATCCACCAGATTTATCTTCTGATTACAAGTGCTGTCCTGTCATCATGCGCACAGGCTGGCAAATCTTGCAAATAAGAAAATAACCTGTCAATTAGCATAGATGCCGAATTATCAGCTTTGCAAGTTGCAAAAAAATCTACAATCCCCTGTCTTTGCTTAATCATTTCAACACCAAATGCCTCTGTAACGCCATCTGTCATCAGCACCAGCCAGCTATTTTCCCCCAGCATAAATTGATAGGCTGGAATATCCCCAAATTCTTCCATAATCCCCAAAGGAGGCGTAACTGCCTTCATCCATCGGGTCTGTTGTGCAGAATCGGAAAGTAAAACAGATTCAGAATGTCCACAACATAGCAACGTTAGCTGATTTGTATCCAATTCAAGACTGCCAATACTCATCACTAGAAATCTGTCACTATCCAGATCGCATAATAGCCCATTAAGCATGGTAACAAACTGGTTCAGGCTATTTTCTTGCCAGTTAAATGAACGAAAGGCACTGATACAGAACCCCATCATTAGCGCTGCAGGCATGCCTTTACCTGCAACATCACCTAGACAAAATACCAGCCTTCCCTGTGATATCAGATAGTCATAAAAATCACCCCCAACATGACGGGCGGGGCCAGTTCTGCCGCAGATTGGCAAGCTATCCTGATTCTGCACTAATAATAGCGCCTGCAACTGCTTTGCCTGCTCAAGTTCCTGATGCAGAAGCTTATCTTCTATCATGGTTTCTGCCAGCCTGATCATCATCATTGCTTGGGTAATAAGCTGGCTGGTGGCACTGGCAAGCGCCAATTCTTCGGTTTCAAATGGCTCAATCAGCTTATTAACTGTTTTATTCAGCAATTGCACAACACCAAAGCGGTTTTCGCCAAACGAAATGGGGGCAGTTATCATATTCTGCGTTGAAAATCCGGTATGTTTGTCAATTTCACTTTGATGATGGCGATTATTCCTGGCTACTGGCACAATTAACGCTTTGTCATTCTGGAATACATATCCGGCAACCCCTTCATCAACACGCAATTCCAGCCCGTTTATCTCTGCACCGTTATCGCAATAAACACAGACAAGCCTGTTTTTTTCATCATCTACTAAAAATAATGAGGCAGCAGATGCGCGCACTAACCGCTTAAGCTGGTATATCGCCCAGAAAGTGACCTGATACTGGCTAGCCCCTTCTGCAAAACGTTTCATCATTTCCGAAATAAGCTGAATGCCATCTTCTGGAACTAACTGCCCAGAATTATCTGTTTGATGCATTCTATTGCCGCCCATATCTTACTACCTGTTCAATGGTCATTTATTTCAGGCAAATCGAATAGATGTGACAGACCAGATAAATAAATCACGCTTCTGATTGCTTGGCTGATGCCATACCAGCGAAATGACATATTCTTTTGCGCACTCTCGCGCCTAAGATAGACAAGTACCGCAATGCCGCTTGAATCAATGAAGCTGACATTTGGAGCATCTATGCTGAATTGCGTTGCCCGAGGGTGCTGGCTAATCGTTCCCAATGCTACCATTTTTATCTGCGGTGTAAGCTGGAGGTCAATTTCACCAGACAGGCAGAGTAGAATTTTCTGCTAATTTGCCTTAATTTCATATGGCATGATACCCCCTTTAAAGCTGTGATGACGGTGATAAAACAGCCATAGATAGGCATGTTGCCTATCTATCTGCTGAATAGTCTTCTGGGCTGTGCCAGAACCTGTTTGTTAGAATGAAATATTATCTGCTATCACTTGCAGTTCTTCATCAGCATTACACCAGCCAATTCGAATTCGGTTTGATGTTTTTGACAGCAAATCAGAGGCTGACAACAGCTGGATTAGCACGATACCGGACCAGTTTGTTGGCGCGGTTGCCGACGTGCCATCACGAGATGAAATCCCAAGAGATGTTGTCAAGGTTGTGCAATCATCATCGGCGCTAATAAACTGGGTATTATTATCCATATAGACAAGAACAGTATTGGCTGTACTCGCTGGCTGATAGGGATTTTTAAAGCGATTAAACGGTTTGCCTTCGCTAGCCAGATCATCAAGGCAATCTTCCAGACCGCCTGTTTTATCATTACCACATTCAGATGGATAAACCGTCAACCCGCCCGACCGTGCAATTTGTGTGGAGGTAAGCCATCTTTCGACAGATTGTGCATTGCTTTTTGCTACATCTGAGCGGGTATTTTCAATATAGCTTTGATAGCCGACAATGCCAACAGCAGACAACACACCGATAATCGCAACAACAACAAGTAGTTCAATCAGCGACAAACCCTGTATATGGTCATGTTGTGCATGATCCTGTTCATTTTGTTGCTGTGTATCAGCCATGACTACCTTCTCTTTTACCCTGAACCATCCAAATACCTGTCCCATCTTATACATCCACCTTTCTTCAACTCAACCTTGTTCTCACATTTCATCTGCTTTACAAGACAACATCAGCCAATCACACTACGCTTAGCCTCAGCTTGTTTCTGCTATCCAGGTAGCTAGTCCACTGCCCTATTGTATCAGCCTATCGGGCGAAATTATCCTTCCAACGCATCAGCTAGATCTGTTCCTTGTGCAACCAGCCCGTCAATACTGGCAGACATGGTAGGCATGCCATAGGCCGCATTTGTCTGGATGACAGATTCAAGCAGGGCAATTTTTGCTTCTCTAATGTGATGGGCAACGGCTGGCATATTAACCAGCACTTCAAAGGCAGCTACCCGCCCGCCTGTATGGACAGGCAATAGACGCTAGGTTATTACTAGCCGCAACGAGCTTGCCAGCTATTCGCGCGCCTGCGCCTGCTGGCGTTCTGGAAACACGTCTATGACCCGGTTAATGCTGTCTGGTTCAGCGATCGGATTTCGCGATATTGCCGGAATTTTTACATTTCCAGCATGCGGCTTCTTTCTATTCTGGGCAATTGAGCGGGGATATCAGCTAAGAGCTGGTCGCGATGGTCGGGGGGGGGGGCTGTTGATAAATGGCTTATTGCCAGTAACGCGCTTTGGACAGAGCTAAATAGTGCGGTGATTATCCTTAATCTTGCCAGCAGGACTGGCAGGGCTGCTTGGAGGGCCTGATATTCAGAATAACCAGACACATGAAATGATGGTGTTTCTTGTTCTAACTGTGATTCACCCGTCATCTAACCTGCATCGGCAGGCATCACCCTGAGATGAATGAGATGGAATTAGCCAGAACTAACAAGGGATTTTGCCTGATGATACAATGTTCGTGTTTCGTCCACATATACATCACGCGTGATATGGCCTTCATGAAACAGCTCTTTAAGCCGCACCATATTTTTTTCGATGATCGCCAGCTCGTTATCCTCGTCAATTTCTGTTCTGAGTTTAGGATTGGAAGCTGGCTGGCTAGCGCTCGCAGTTCGTTTGAAAATCTTAAAATCCTCGCCAATAGTCTCCGCAGGCAAAGAAGAAGTATGCGCATCAGACGGATTGGCAGGGCCAGCATCCTCAAGCGTTTCAGCCATTGCGCGAACAGCGCCATCATCAGCCTGTTTAGCTATATCCTGCTCGGCACTTTCATGCGCGCTTAC
>Ga0181565_10004934_pt1 | contig 10218 bp, 12 predicted proteins | sample 101ome_16_FD_129661 | JGI IMG/M metagenome (GOLD analysis project Ga0181565, IMG submission 129661) | Coastal salt marsh microbial communities from the Groves Creek Marsh, Skidaway Island, Georgia - 101401AT metaG (megahit assembly) | ecosystem: Environmental > Aquatic > Marine > Intertidal...
CAACCACATCACCACTGAGGGACACTATGGACACACTGAGCACCTGGATTGGGACAGGCCAAAGAAGTTGGGACTGTCGTTGTCACACAGGAGCTCAGACAACGGACGGATACTGATAGCGGGACAGCACCATCGGAGCCTGCAACTGCAACACCTGTCATCACAGGAACATTGGATCAACGAGCAGATAGGCATCATACGCACACAGACCGACAGGGAGATAGTGGTGCGTAGCCATCCCAGGTCACCATTGCACATGCCCAGCCAGAGACCCAGGAAGATCGCGGGCACCTATGATGACTTTGACTTTGATGCCCGGTACCACGCCGTGGTCAACTATTCCAGTGGCCCGGCCATACAGAGTGCCATGCAGGGCACACCGGTCATAACCAGCCAGTACAGCCTGGCACATGCAATAAGTAATGACATCAATCGCATAAATGAATTGGAGAACAGGGCCAACCAGCAATGGCTGACGGAGATCAGCCACACGGAATATCTGGTAGAAGAGATAGCACGTGGCACATGGTTGGACAGGTTGCAAACATGGGTTTGAACAAGGCCACCAGAAAGCACTACGAACAGCACGGCATACACTGTGGCTGTGTGATACACGGAGAATACTATCCATGGGAATACGTGGAGAAGTTGTATTCGTCATTGCAGAGGCATTTCAGTTATCCCATACACATGCACGTGTGGACGGAGAAGGCACGTGACGTGCCCAAGCACTTCATCAAGCATGAGCTACGTGACCTCAAGGTCAAGGGACCCAAGAGGGGTTGGTGGTACAAGATGCAGTTGTTCAATCCCAAGGCCTACAAGGGCAGGTTGTTCTACTTTGACCTGGACGTGGTGATAGTCAGCAACCTGGACTGGATGTTGCACCTGAGCGAGGACAAGTTCTGGGCGGTGCGTGATTTCCGCTACCTGTTCCGCAAGAGCAAGAGCTGGAACTTCAACAGCTCGGTCATGGTTTTCAACACGGACGAGTGGCGGGGACTGTGGAAGAAGTTCAAGCAGGCCAGCGACTACTACATGCGACAGTTCAACGGTGACCAGGACTTCGTGAATGCCGAGGTGCCCATCAACCGCAAGGCCTTCCTGGACTGGAACAAGATCAAGAGCTTCAGATGGCAGGTGCAGGACGGTGGCATAGACTTCGTGTACCGCACATATCCCAACAAGGGCAAGCCCAGGGACCACATCTTCCATGATCTCAGCATAGTGATATTCCATGGACTGCCCAATCCACACGAGATAACCGACGATGAAGTCAAGAGACACTGGCGATAGGTGATAAATAAAAGTAGAATTTACTAGGAGATTTCTCAAATGGCAAACAGAACATTCAGAGTATACGGACAGGCCTACGCAGAATCCGGCGACGTGTCGGTGGTGATGTCCGTGAACGGCACACAGGTTTTCAGTGGCAACGTGAGCGATTCCAGCACCGTGCGTAATGGTACGGCACCTACCACGGAAAATCATTTATGGTCCTGGGATCTGGACGAGGACACTCTGGGAGACCTCACGGTGAGCATCACTGCCACGGGCGGTGAGCTGTGCTTGGGACCCATGGATTGTAACCGGGTCAAGACCGGACAGATCATTCCACCTAGTTGGTTTGAAACCAACATCGAACCTTACTTTCCGGACAACGTGTCAGCGGAAAACCAACAATACATAGCGACCCAACTGGGCACAGCGATAGGTGCAGATCTACATGCCGCACTGACGGCAGGCACCAAGACTGGAGCACTGACTGATGCAGAAGCAGACGCCCTCACCGCGGCCAACCGGGTAACTGACAACACCACATACAGGAGACAGCAGGAGATCAGAGAATCAGTGCAGATCAACGGCGCGGACATAGGTTGGACCACGGATGCTGAAAAAGAGAGCAACTGGCCCATACTGTCGGACGGTGACGTGCTCACATACACCTGGAAAGACTTCGATCCAGACAATGAGTGGTATCCTGAGTAATAGCACATAGCCAGAGAAATACACGATCAACCCTGCCCAGAGCAGGGTTTTTTGTGGCTTTTTTGCCACAAAAATTCCACTTGACCAAAAAATCAGAATACCATATAATATAGTTAATTCAATCATTTATGGGGTAATGTATGGTAGCGAACACAATCCAATTCAACAAGGCCGAGACGGACGAGCAGATCATCGCACGCATTGGTCGTAGGTTCGAGGTGCTGGACGACATGACCAAGGCCTGTATCAACGGCGACGTCAGGGCCATGATAGTGGTGGGCCCTCCGGGAGTGGGCAAGTCATACGGCGTGGAACAACAGTTGGAAAAGGCAGGCATATACAGCGAGCTGGGTAGCAGGCCCAAGCCATATGACGTGGTCAAGGGTGCCATGTCAGCCATCGGACTGTACTGCAAACTGTTCAATTACAAGGAAAAGGACAACGTGTTGGTGTTTGATGACTGTGATTCCGTGTTACAGGATGAGCTGTCTCTGAACATACTCAAGGCCGCTCTTGATTCCAAGAAGTCACGCAAGATATGTTGGAACACCGACTCATACAAACTACGCAACGAGGGTGTGCCTGAGTCCTTTGAATTCCAGGGCAGTGCCATCTTCATCACCAACATCAAGTTCGAGCATGTCAAGAGCAAGAAGTTGCAGGACCATCTGGAGGCGGTGCAGTCACGTTGCCATTACCTGGATCTCACACTGGACAGCAACAGGGACAAACTGTTACGCATCAAGCAGATAGCCAGGACGGGTGCATTGTACCAGGAGCATGGGTTTGATGATGCTGGCGTGGAGGAGCAGTTGCAGTTCCTGGACGACCACCAGGACAGGTTGAACGAACTGAGCCTGCGTATGGCACTCAAGGTTGCTGATCTCAGGAAGGTGTCTGACCACAACTGGAGAGACATAGCAGAAATGACCTGTATGAAACGCAGATAATTTGGCTAAATTGATTTGACAAAAGGCCTGCTTCACAGTATAATTATATTATATGAAGCAGGCTTTATTACATGTGCTTGACGAAGTCAACGTCAAGATCGAAGGACTGGACCTAGACGTCCGTAAGAAATTATCAGACACATTCAAGTTCGAGGTGCCGGGAGCCCGATACATGCCAGCGGTCAGACTGGGCCGATGGGATGGCAAGGTAGGCTTCTTCCAGTTGGGAGGATCCACCTACATCAACCTACTGGCAGACATACTGCCCATCCTGGAGCAGTACAACTATGACGTGGACCTCGAGGACTACCGAGACTACCAACGCAGTTATGACCTGGAGCCGGTCAACGAGGACAGTTATTCCGATTACATATGGCCACCGGGACATCCACAGGAGGGCCAACAGATCAAATTGAGAGATTACCAAGTGGAGGTCATCAACAAGTTCCTGGACAATCCACAGTGCCTGCAGGAGATAGCCACGGGTGCGGGCAAGACCCTATGCACGGCAGTGCTGAGCCACAGGTGTGAGGCACACGGACGCACCATAGTGATAGTGCCCAACAAGAGCCTGGTCACACAGACCGAGGCCGACTACGTGAACATGGGACTGGACGTGGGAGTGTTCTTCGGCGATCGCAAGGAGTTCGGCAAGACGCACACCATATGCACGTGGCAGTCACTCAACGTGTTGCTCAAGAAGACACGTGCCAAGGACGTGGACATCACCATAGGTGAGTTCCTGCATGACGTGGTATGCGTGATGGTGGACGAGGTACACATGGCCAAGGCCGATGCACTCAAGACACTGCTAACTGGACCCATGAGCCGGGTGCCCATACGTTGGGGACTGACCGGTACCATACCCAAGGAAGAATACGAGAGGATGAGCCTGCGTTGTAGCATAGGAGACGTGGTGGGCAGACTGAGTGCCAACGAACTGCAACAGGAGGGAGTGCTGGCCAACTGCCATGTCAACGTGTTGCAACTGGTGGACCATGCGGAGTACAGGTCATACCAGGAAGAACTCAGGTACCTGCTGGAAACGCAGGAACGCATGTCATATGTGGCCCAGCTCATAGACAAGGTGAGGCACACTGGCAACACACTGGTGCTGGTGGACAGGATAGCACCGGGCAAGCATTTGACGGAACTGGTTCCGGATGCGGTGTTCGTGTCAGGATCCACCAAGGCCAAGGCACGCAAGGAAGAATATGATGAGGTCGCGGATGCCAGTGACAAGGTCATCGTCGCCACCTATGGAGTGGCCGCGGTGGGCATCAACATACCTCGCATCTTCAATCTGGTGCTGATAGAACCGGGCAAGAGTTTCGTCAGGGTGATACAGAGCATCGGACGGGGTATCAGGAAGGCTGAGGACAAGGACTTCGTGCAGATCTGGGACATCACTTCAACATGCAAGTTCGCCAAGAGGCATCTTACCAAACGCAAGGCATTTTATAGAGAGGCAAACTACCCTTTCGAGGTAGAAAAGATTGAATGGAAATAACGATTGACAGGCACGATTACGTCACGTATAATAGGAGTAACATGCAGATACTAACATTGGACAACGTGAAATACGATCTCGACACACTACCCGAGGAAGTTGATGACATGCGTTTCAACATCTTGGACAACTCAGATCCAAGCAACCCGGACTATCACTGGATACCACTGATATTCCTGGAGTCATTCAACTCACCCGCACTGGTGTTGAAGATAGGAGAACACAAGATCAGGATGCCAGTTGACTGGAGCATACTGATAGGAGAGCCCGACGTGGGCGACCTGGAGGTGCTACCACTCACCAGCATCAATGATCGGGGATTCAAGGCATTCCAGTTCAACTCATTGACTGACTTCCGTCCCAGTTTCCTACCCATAGAGATAGTGGACGTGTACCAGGACGTGAGTTGGTATTCGCCCAAACTGAAGAATGGGCAGTTGCTGGCAGTGCCACTGAACGAGGGATCCAAGCCCGAGTGCTGTTACTTCGTCAAGGACATCAGCCGTAACTGTGAGATAGTCAACTACACGCTGTCATTCTGATGCCAGTGGACAAGACATCACCGCTGTACATCGGCAACGAAATGGCGGCCTTTGATCGCAAGGACAGGGACTACTATGACCGGTTCACTGACGAGGAACGCAAACAGTTCAGCACGTATCTCATGTTGAGATATGGAGCATCAGTGGGAGGCAATCCGGACCTGCAGGCCTATTACCTGATGGCCACCAACAAGTTCGTCAACAAGCATTTCTTTGACCTGAACAGGCATGGCAAACTGCAATGGCTGATGTGTACGGCAGTGTCACCGAACATGGGCAACCAGTTCCATTACTGGCTGGCCGCGAAGAAGAAAGAGGGCAAGTCCACCAACAAGATAAGGAAAGTGGTGGGCCAACTATATCCAAACATGAAATCAGATGAGATGGACCTGTTCCTGGAAATGAACACCACCAAGGAAATCAAGGCACACTGCAAGGAGTTGGGTTGGACGGATGACAGAATCAAGTCAAACTTTTAAATGCAAATACTGTGAGCGTGAGTTCCGCAGGGAGACCACCCTGGAGGTGCATGTGTGCGAGCAGAAGAGGAGATACCAGACCAAGGATGATCCCGCCACACGCATAGCATTCCAGAACTTCCTGGCATTCTATGAGACCACGCAAGGTTCGGCCAAGCACAAGACCTTTGATGACTTCGCCAAGTCGGCCTACTACCGTGCGTTCATCAAGTTCGGCAACTACTGCGTGAATGCGAGGGTGGTGGCACCCACACGTTTCTCGGAGTGGCTGTTGAAACACAACAAACGCATAGACTACTGGGGCAGTGACAAGTTGTATGAGGAGTTCCTTAGGGAATATGTCTACAGGGAGAACGCCACGGACGCACTCACACGTGCATTGGAAACATCCATGGACTGGGCAGAGGACACTGACAATCCCACTGAACATTTCCTGCGTTATGGCAACTCCAACAAGTTGTGCCATTACGTGACCACGGGCAAGGTCACCGGATGGACCATATTCAACTGTGCCAGTGGACACGAGTGGTTGGAGAACCTGAATCCGGAACAGTTGGGCATAGTCTATGACTTTCTGGACCCGGACAAGTGGTCACGCAAGATACGGGACTATCCCGGAGACACGGCATACATGAAAGAGATGTTGGAGAAGGCAGGATGGTGAAATATTCCACGGATGTCGACATAGACTTCGCAGACAGAGAACACATACTCAAACTGGTGAGGCACACGCCGGCCATGCAGATCAATGACGGACGGGTGCGTAGGCACAATTCAGGCGTGTACGTCACGGACATACCCTACAATCCATTGACGGCCACGGCCAGCATAGATTACCAGGAGGCAGAGGACAGGGGTTACTTCAAGATCGATTTCCTCAACGTCAACGTCTACAAGTTGATCAGGGACCAACAACACTATGATGATCTGATGTCCGGGCCCACGCCCTGGCACAGGTTGAAGGACAGGTCATTCTTTGAGAGGGTGATACACATAGGCAATCACTATGACCTGGTCAGGACCCTGGAGATAGACAGCATACCCAGGATGGCCATGTTCCTGGCACTGATACGTCCGGCCAAGCGACATCTCGTGGGCAAGACATGGACGGAGATCAGCAGGGACATATGGACACAGCACCAGGATGAATACGCATTCAAGAAATCGCATGCCGTGAGCTATGCGGTATTGGCAACACTACACATGAAGTTACTGGATGAAGATTTGGATACACAGGGACAGTAGGCTCAGGCGCCTGCTACATCTCAACGCACGCACATACTCGACCCTGCAGGAGCTCGAGCAGTTGCCCGATGACACCCTGCAGATCATTCCCCTGAGGTATGACGAGACCACTTTCCTGGAACACATCAAGCGGAGCCAGGCCAGGGTGGTGCTGGAGAACATCTTCGAGGGATCCAACACATTCGTACGCATGCTGGAGGTATCCGGACTGCTCAAGGACACACTCAACGGACGCTATGCCACCATCAGCACGGGAGAGATGCCCGAGAGCATCAACAACTGCAACATACAGTTCATGATGTACCTCACCGGCAGGAAGAACGAGAGCGAAAGACACATACTGAACATCTACAGCCAGAGGCTGGAACAACGGCACAGGCCATACACCTTCCTGTACCTCAACAACCGTGTCAGGGAACACCGGGCGGCACTGCTGAACGAGATGGAGAGGATGCAACTGTTGGATGGAGCACTGTGGAGCCACATACCCACCGGCAAGACCCTGCCCGAGGAATACGAACAGGACAGGGACATCACCCACCGCACACTGGTGGACTGGGATCAGTGGGAAGCCGGGCTCATGGTGGAGAGGCAGTACTATGACACCTACTTCTCGGTACAGGCCGAAAGCACGGTGAAGTTGCGTTACAGCATGTTCAGTGAGAAGACCTGGAAACCCATACTGGGAGAACATCCATTCATCACTCTGAGCGGAGTCAACCATTACCACAATCTCAGGCGCATGGGATTCCAGACATTTGACCATGTGCTTGGCAGTGAATGGCAGGAGATGGAACCATGGCAGGTCAGGATGCAGGAGATGGTGAGCAGGATAGTGCGTGTGGTAGGTCCCAACCTGCATGACATCATGCATGACCAGGAGACACGCAAACAGGCACAGCACAACCTACAACAGTTCTGGAGATGGTATGACAACTATGAGATTGGTATCAACGACAGCCTGTCGAAGTTCCTGGAGGAACTGGTGTCCTAGTCCACTTTCTTGACCAGGGTTATGGATCTCTTCTTGGTGCGTTTCTTGGCCAGGTCGCCCAGGCTCACTATTGGCCCCAGCAGTATCTCGAGGTCCTTGTTGACGAAGGTCTGTAGGTAAGGACGGAACACTGCCCACTCCTCACGCAGGAATATGTTTATGGGTATGCCACGATTTGATTCCCACCACCAAACTTCGGCCAATTCCAGGAATCGGCTCTTGAGGTCCTGGTCCACGATCCTTCCAAAGTCATACATGGTGGTCACGTTGTGATCTCGATTCTGCACTATGCCCACGTACTCGGCTCCTGAATAGTGTACCACAGTGATGAACGGGTACTTTTCATTCAGTTCTTTGAAAAAATCACTTGTCATCAATCTCGATAAATATAAACATGTTTACAACGCAAGTCTATTTATATTCGGAAAAATACAAGGTGGTATTAACTGATCCCACCCAGGCAGTCGCGGCAAGGAGGTATCCACAGGTGTACGCAAAGACATTGACATTACACAAGGGCACGGACAACGTCCTGATATTCAATTTCATCAATCAGGACCAGAAACCGGTCAACAATTCAACGGCCACTTTCACTTTCAAGATCATGAACAGTGAGGGCACTGATGCATTGTTGTCAAAGACCATGGAGGACATAGACGCCACCAAGGGCACCGCGAAGGTCACCATCACCGAACAGGACCTGGACGGCATCACGGCACAGAAGGGACACTACTCCATTGAACGTAGCCAGTCCAACAGCGACCTATATGACCCTGTGTTCGTGGACGACCATCAGGGCGGACGTGGCAACCTCAACATAGTGGACAGCGTGTATCCGGAACACACGGAGAGCACCAGCGTGACCATCCCGGACTTCAATGACACGGATGGTAGCACCACGCACTACTCCAGCCAGTTTGCCAGCACGGGCGAGACCACCACGGTGCAGTACAAGCCCAGCTCATTCACGGGCATCATTGCCCTGGAAGGAGCCACTGACAGCACCGACGAGCTGTGGTATGACATCACTTCAGACATAAATCTTGACGACTCCAGCACCACTGGATATATAAACGTAACAGGCTTTCATCCCTACATGCGACTACGCATCGAAGAGGTGAGTGGCAGTATCAGTGAACTCAAGGTTAGGTAAATTTGGCAATCAACAGACTGGCAGTATTCGGAGACTCATGGATCTACGGTGATGAACTCATCGACCCATCAATTCCAGGATTAGAATGTTGCGATCATCAGAACAAACGCTACAGGAACACACACAGTTTCTCGGCACTGATTGCTGAACATTTCCAATTCCCCCATGAAAATTTTGGACACCCGGGAGCCAGCCTGCAATCCACCATATGGACATTCCTGTGGTTCCTGGAGAACAGGACCTGCCATCAGGACACACTGTGCCTGGTGGGATTGACCGGCACGGACAGGCAGTCATGGTTCAATCCGGACCATGAGCATCTTGGCGATGATCCACTGTGGAACAAGTTCATACACTCGACCTGGGTAAACTTTGGATCCAGTGTGGTACCCCCGGAATGGCAGGACTTTGGCAAGCAGTACCTCACCATGAGCAGTTGCGACCAACTGTCAGCACTCAATTACCTGCAGGCAGTGATGTTCTTTGACGGCGTTAGCAAGGCCCAGGGCATTCCATTGTTGCAGTTCAACCTGTATGATCCACACACCAGCATCAAGACGGATGCGTCCACGCTGTTGTGGCCAGAACAGAACCTACAACACACACTGTTGGAAAGGCCAGACAGCAAAGACATACATGCACCCGGTCACCATCCCAATGAGCAGGGCCACCAAATCATATCAGAACTATTGATTCCAGAGATAAAACGTGCTATACTAACTTAATGTTAGATATCACGTCTGTTATTCCTGCGAGACACAAGCGAACCGCCTCGGGCTGGATATCGTTCAATGCCGTGTGCTGTGAACACAATGGCGAGAACAGGGACCGGCGACAGCGTGGAGGCGTCAAGCAGAACGGAGAGGACTGGAGTTACCATTGCTTCAACTGTGGCTTCAAGGCCAGTTTCAAACTGGGCAGGACACTGGGATTCAAGACACGCAAACTGTTGAATTGGTTTGGCGTGGACCAGGGCACCATACAGGCCATCAATCTGGAGAGCCTGAAACACAAGGACATGGCACAGTTGATGGAGGACCGTTCAAGCCGACGGGTGGAGCAGGTGAAGTTTGATGACGTGCAGATGCCCGAAGAACTGAGGCTGTTGGAAGAAACAGACACCAAGTACATCAAATACCTGGAATCCACAGCCGTGGATCCTGGAGAATACCCATACATGATATCCCCCGAACAGCAGGGCAGGCAGGCCGAACGCATAGTCATACCCTACACCTATGAGGACAGGATAGTTGGATACACCGCTAGGTTCCTGGATGATCGCAAACCCAAGTTCATCAGTGAACAACAGCCAGGATACGTGTTCGGCACCGACCGGCAACAGGAACACTGGACACA
>Ga0181565_10004939_pt1 | contig 10212 bp, 8 predicted proteins | sample 101ome_16_FD_129661 | JGI IMG/M metagenome (GOLD analysis project Ga0181565, IMG submission 129661) | Coastal salt marsh microbial communities from the Groves Creek Marsh, Skidaway Island, Georgia - 101401AT metaG (megahit assembly) | ecosystem: Environmental > Aquatic > Marine > Intertidal zone...
AGACCATTTACCTGTCTTACAGGTCATTCTTCCACTGCTGAGTGCACCATTTTGTATTCTTATGCGGGGTCATATGTTGGCCTGGGCGGTGGCGGTAGTTGCCAGTGCTGCAGCATTTGCAGTGTCATTGCAAACCTTTGGCATTGTTGCCGACGGCACAACCTTAACTTACGCCGTAGGTAATTGGCAGGCGCCCTATGGCATTGCCCTAGAAGTCGATGCATTCAGCGCCATCATGACACTTATTATCAGCGGTGCTTCGTTAGTCGCTTTGCTAGCGGGTCTTGGCAGTGCTCGTCAGCAATTGCCTGAGGAAAAACAGCCGCTATTCTTCTCAGCATGGCTGTTAGCTTTAGCCGGTCTACTAGGTATTAGTGTAGCCGCAGACGCTTTTAATATTTTCGTTTTCATGGAAATTTCATCACTGGCTAGCTACGTGATTATTGCCGCGGGTCCTCATCGCAAAGCTTTGGGTGCGGTTTTCAAATACCTCGCGATGGGTACCATTGGTGCAACGTTCTACTTAATCGGCGTTGGTCTCATTTATATGATGACCGGTACCCTTAACCTAGATGACATTGCCTTGCGTATTGCCGATGTAGCCGATAAGCGTCCCGTCTTAGTGGCAGCAGGTTTCATTACCATTGGTTTGGCCCTCAAAGCCGCGGTCTTTCCATTACATGTGTGGATGCCAGGGGCTTATAATTACGCACCCCATATCGTCAGTACCTTCCTCGCTGCATGTGCCACCAAAGTGTCGTTGTATGTTTTGTTCCGCTTCGACTTTTTGGTTTTTCAGGCCAATCTCAGTGAACACGGTTACCACTTCAGCCACTTTTTGATGCCACTAGCCCTGATTGCCGTAGTGTTTGGTGCTATTGTGGCAACGATGGCGAAAGACCTTAAACGGTTATTGGCGTGGTCTTCGGTGTCGCAGATCGGCTACATTGTGGTCGGTGCTTGTTTCACGACTGAGGCGGGTTTAGCTAGCGCCATCATGCATATGTTTAACCACGCTCTGGCAAAGGGTGGTGGCTTCTTAATCGCTATGGGCGCTGCTCTTTATTACACCACAACGCGTTTTTCTAACTTGGCTGGGTTGGGCAAAGAACACCCTTGGCTGGCGGCCGCGTTTGTTGTGATCGGTTGTAGTTTAATTGGTGTCCCCGGTACTGCTGGGTTCATCAGTAAATGGATGCTTATTAACGCTGCGCTAGAGCAGGGTGCCACAGGGGCTCTGATTATTGCCGTTATAGTGTTTAGTTCCTTGTTAGCTGTGGTATACGTTTGGAAAGTCGTTGAACTGTTCTACTTTGCGGAGCGTCCAGAGGGAGGTAGCTCGGGGGTAATGGAAGTTCGCAAGCCAGAGATGGTTTTGTTCACGGCGATGGTAGCCCTCGTGGTGGCCGCTAATATTTGGTTTGGAATCATGCCTGGAGAGCCCATGGCGTTAGCGATGCAAGCCGCCGCTCTGTTGACGGGAGGGGCGCAATAATGGAACCTTTGATTCCTTTTCAGTTTATTCCTTTAATCCCACTTGCGGGCGTGTTGGCCATTCTGCTCGGCTCAAGAGTGAGTGATAATGTCCGCGAAGCCGCTACTCTCGTCACGGCTTTACTTACTGCAGTAGCTGTGTGGAGTATAGCGCCATCTGTAATGGAAGGGCAGCGCTTCAGCTTTACGGTGATAGATCAAGTCGTGCCGGGCATTCCTCTTACCATGCAGCTTGAACCTCTCGGTGCCATGTTCGCCATTCTCGCGGGTAGTTTGTGGGTGGTGAACTCGGTTTATTCCATTGGTTACATGCGTGGTAATAAAGAGAAAAATCAAACACGTTTTTATGTTTTTTTTGCGGTGTCGATTGCAGCAGCCTTGGCGGTCGCCTTTGCTGGTAATGCCTTCACCTTGTTCCTATTTTATGAGTGCCTCACCTTATCAACTTATCCCTTGGTATCTCATAAAGGTGATGAGAAGACGATCAAGTCGGCCAGAATTTATTTGGGTGTTTTGATCTCAACCTCGATTTGTTTATTCTTACCTGCCGTTATTTGGGCACACAGTGTCAGCGATGGAGCTTTTGTAGCCGGTGGTGTGCTAAAAGACGTGCTATCTGGTCCCGAAGTTGGGCTGTTGCTAGGTTTGTTTGTATTCGGTATCGGTAAGGCGGCGGTCATGCCCGTTCACCGTTGGCTGCCCGCCGCAATGGTAGCACCAACACCTGTGAGTGCCTTGTTACACGCGGTAGCCGTTGTTAAAGCTGGTGTTTTCTCTATTACCAAAGTTGTTATCTATTTATTTGGCATCGATTTCCTATTTGCACAAGATACCGTGAGCTGGATGATGTATTCCGCGGCATTTACCATCATTGTGTCGAGTTTAGTGGCAATTAAACAAACCAATCTCAAAAGGATGTTGGCTTATTCAACCATTGGCCAATTGTCTTATATTGTACTCGCGGTGGGTGTTCTGACACCGCTTGCAGAAGTGGGGGCGACCCTGCATATGGTGGCGCACGCTTTTGGAAAGATCACCCTGTTCTTTGCAGCAGGTGCTATTTACGTTGCTGCTAAAAAGACAGAGTTGGCACAATTGGCTGGCATTGGACGCAGAATGCCATTCACGGTAGCGGCCTTCACTATTGGTGCTTTTAGCATGATTGGCGTGCCGCCGACCGGTGGTTTCGTTTCTAAATGGTACATATTGGCCGGTGCATTTCAGTCGGATAACTACGCTGCCATCATGACCCTGATTATCAGTACGGGGCTAACCGCTATGTATTTCTTACCGGTAGTTTATTCCATGTGGTTTGGTCGAGAAGTGCAGGGACCTATTCCCGATCATGGAGAGGCGCCAAAACCTATTGTGATTGCGTTAATGACTACGGCGGCACTGACAATTTTATTTTTCTTCTTCAATGGCCCAGTTAAAGCCATGGAGCAACAAGTCTTAATGGGAGCGCTATAGCATGTCTGAACAACATTGGCTTGTGCGTGAGTCGACTATCAGGAAATTATGGATAGGATTAGTGGTGGTACTTACCTTGTTGGTGGGTGCGCAATTTTTTATCAAAGTTAAGCCCAATGTAGGTCTCGACGGTTCCTTCGGTTTTGGTGCTTGGTTTGGTTTTATTTCTTGTGTGGTTATGGTTGTGGTTGCCAAAGTAATTGGTTATGTAGTGAAACGCTCTGAATTCTATTATTCGGAGGACGACAATGTTTGAGATGTTGCCACCAGCGCTTTATCTAATTCTTGGTGCGTTGCTTATTGCCTTAACTAAGGGCAATTTGCGTACACTTGTTTTATTGTCGGCTCCATTAGCGACTTTGTATGCTATATGGCAGGTGCCAGATGGTGTTGTTTCTACGGCCCCCTTTTTGGATTACACCATCGAAATAGTAGAAGGCAGTCCAGTACGCCGCTTATTTGCTACGATTTTCGCGCTCACGACCTTTGTTGGCGGGCTTTACGCATTTCGCCATGCTAAGGGCTATGAGTTGTCAGCGGCGATGGCCTATGCAGCCGGTGCGGTTGGGGTTTGTTTTGCCGGCGACCTAATTACCTTGTTCCTGTTTTGGGAATTTATGGCGATCTTCTCCACCTTGGTCATTTGGTCGGGCGGTACCGCAGGAGCGCGCAGTGCTGGGGTTCGTTATGCGGTCATGCATTTACTGGGTGGCGTTATCTTAAAAGTGGGTATCGAAGGTGTTGTAGTCCATACCGGCTCTATCGATATTCAGGCTTTTCAAGCCAACAACTTCGATACTTGGATGATGCTGATTGGTATTTTGATCAATGCCGCAGCACCGCCAGTGTCTGCTTGGCTGTCTGATGCCTATCCTGAGGCAAGCCCCACTGGCTCGGTCTTTTTATCTGCTTACACCACAAAAACGGCGGTATTGGCTTTAATTCTGTTGTTCCCTGGTGAAAGTATCTTAATTTGGATTGGCTCATGGATGATTATGTACGGCATTATCTGGGCCTTGTTAGAGAATAATGTGCGTCGTATTTTGGCCTTTTCCATCGTCAACCAAGTTGGTTTTATGGTCGTCGCTGTCGGGATAGGAACGCCGTTGGCGCTCAATGGTGCTGCCGCTCACGCATTTGCTCACATTGTTTACAAGGGACTTTTGTTTATGAGTGCCGGTGTGGTGATTATGCATACCGGTCAGCACCGCTGTAGTGATTTGGGCGGTTTGTTCAGAACCATGCCGATTACTGCCTTTTGCGGTATCGTGGGTGCATTGGCGATTTCTAGCTTCCCACTAACCAGTGGTTTTACCACTAAGACAATGATCTCCGTTGCTGCTGCTGATCAAAATCTCACGGTTGTGTGGTACGTCTTAGCCGCTGCCTCAGCGGGTGTTTTCCTCCACGCAGGTATTAAATTCCCTTGGTATGTGTTCTTCCAGAAAGACTCAGGTTTACGTCCTAAAGATGCTCCCTGGAATATGAGCTTGGCAATGTTTATCTTTGTAGGGATCTGTATTGGATTGGGTGTTTACCCCGAGCCACTCTACAATATGCTGCCTTACCCTATTGAATACCATCCCTACAAACCTGGAAAAGTGTTGTTTTATCTCCAGTTGTTAATGTTCTCTGGTTTGGCTTTCTTCTTATTGTTGCCGATGATGAAGCGCACCTTAACGATCTCGCTAGATACTGATTGGTTTTGGCGGGTTATGTTTAAGAAAATTTGGCAGGTGTTAAGTGGTGCTGTTGTCAGTGTAACTGTTGAAATTGTCGGCTATATCGACCTTGGTAAACAGTCTGTCGGTCGCTTCCTGGCGCGTTACTTCGCCTTTGAAAACAACGGTGCTATGGCTCGTGCTTGGCCGATTGGTGTGACAGGGCTTTGGATTGCGGTATTGCTTTCGGCTTATATTTTCACCTACTACATCTAGCGCTAATAAGGCCTCCAGAATAATCGCTTTTATTATATTGGGTGATTTTCTGGAGGTTTTCTTTTCTACAGTATCTAAAAAATATTCATTCATTTACGACCTTTTAATTGACGTGTTTGGCAAGGTATATTGTCTAGGTCATTGGAATAAGGACCGTCGTTGTGAATAAAAATATACTCTGGTCGTCAATCTTGCTTTTCTTACTGGGCTGCAGCGATCAACAGACTGAGCAAGATCTTGCATGCGATAGTGAAGGTGAGCTCTTTGTGTATTGTGGGTTTCAGAACCCAGAGGATTTAGCACTTACGCCTGACGAACAATATTTAATCGTTTCAGAGTATGGGGGTATGGCGCCACTATCCCAGATGGCTTATGGCGAATTATCGCTCTTTGATATCAATGCCAAAAAAAAACATTCCATGCCAATGATTATTGGCAGTAATGATTGGGGTGAACCATCGTGCACAGCACCATCGGGTGCGATTGCTCCCCATGGTATCGACTTGGTTGAACGATTGGATGGTAGATGGCAATTAGCGGTGGTAAATCATCTGCCATTAGAGCGTGTGGAGTTGTTTGAACTGTTGTTTGATACGCAATGGCGCTTGCATTGGAAGGGCTGTGTCGATGTGTCGGGTAGCTATTATTTCAATGACTTAGCATTGTCAGATGATGGCAGTTTTTATGCGACCCATATGTTCGAGCCCCAAACCTCCTTGGCGGAGATTTTGTGGAATGTCTGGTCAAAGGATGATTCAGGATTAGTCGTGCGTTGGTCTGCTGAGGGTGGTCTTGAAGAACTTGCCTTTACTGCGGGGGCTTTTCCTAATGGTATTGCTCTGGCTTCTGACGCCAACCAATTAATTGTGAATTACAATTTAGGTGATGAGACGCGATTGTATGATTTGGCAAGCCGTGAGCTCATTGCTTCCTACCCGCATAATTCTCCTGACAATGTTCTGATTAGAGAAGGTACGGTATGGGTAACTAATCATGACCATGCCGCCTTAGAAACACTTACTTGTGGCGGTAAGAAAAACTGCCCGCTTCCATTCTCGGTAAATAAACTGTCTCTAGCAGACTTAACGCCATTGCAGTCATACAAGTTTTCTGGCCAGCAAATGGGGGTGGGAACGGTGGCTTTGAAGCGGGGGGATTCCCTTTGGATTGGCTCTTATCATGCCGATCGTTTGGCAGAAATGAGGTTAGTTAACAGCCAGTAAGTCGATATAAGTTTTTAGATTGGTTAAAACGACGTAGCTGAGCTAATCTAAAATCAAACACACTTAAATGGATTTATTGTATGTTACATTGTCTAGGACGTTTTTTTCTTGCCGCAGTTGTGGTGTTGGTAGCGCTAAGTGTTCGTGCCGATGACGCCAGTGATGAGGCCATCATTCGCGAGATGCTGCAACAATTTCTGGCGGGTGTCGACCAACCCGAAGCGCATCAAAAGTTTTGGGCTGAGGATCTAGTTTATACTTCTTCTAGGGGAACTCGCACCGATAAGGCCAGTATTATGGCGGGCCTGAATGAGGCGACGAGTCATGTGCCATCAAGCGAAACAACGCCTGTGCGCTATCTTGCGGAAAATGTAGATATCCGAGTGTATGATGAATCAGCGATACTTGCCTTTACCTTGGTTGCCCTTCAAGAAAATGATGAAAGCCAACGTGGTGTCACCGAAAAGTTTCTCAATACCGGCATGCTAGTCAAACGCTTTGGCCGCTGGGTAGTGGTAGCTTGGCAGGCCACTAAAATACCGATGACTTAGTTAGCCATTAACCATTCTGTTTGTTTATCGAGTACTTGTTGGGGGCTCATTCCCGTGACGTGTTGGTAAATAGAAGGGGCCGTCGCTCCCTCGGTATTTATTATTAATACTCTTGAACTTTGGTCTATCTCCATGGCTTTAAGTTTATCTTGAGCAGCGAAGCTATTGAGAAGAGCTAGACCCGCAACACCAGATTCACCTGCAACTATCGGTACATCGCCATAACTGCCCAAAGCTAACTGTTTTACTGTCGCTTCGGCTTCGTCATCAGTTATAAGTCCAAAGAAATCGATGCTATTTTGCATAAATTCCCAAGCAATGGTGGAGGTTTCTCCACATGCGAGCCCTGCCATAAATGAATCGACGCTCCCAGTCGCAGGCATGGGTTTAGCATGTAAAGCGCTCTGATATAGGCAATCAGCTTGTTGGGGTTCAACAACAATCAATTTGGGTCTATGGGCTCCGTATTTCTCCCAGTAGTAACTAGCTACTCCAGCAGCGAGCGCGCCTACGCCACCTTGTAAAAATACGTGAGTGGGGGGCTGTGGACACTGCGCTATCGATTCCATGGCTAAAACTGCGTAGCCTTGCATCACGTCCAGTGGAATGGACTGATAGCCGGGATAAGAGGTATCAGACACCACGGTCCAATGGTTGGATTCAGCCAGTTGTTTTGCTTTTCTCACGGAGTCGTCATAGTTACCACTTACGCGAACTATATTGGCGCCGTACTTGGCGATAGCATCTTCTCTTTCTTGGCTAACATGGGCATGCAGCACAATGGTACATGGGCAGCCGGCAGATTGAGCTGCTGCTGCAAGTGCGCGACCGTGATTTCCGTCCGTGGCAGTGATCACACCAAAGTTTTGCAGAAGTGGTTGATAGTGACCCTTTAAAATCTCGCTGGGATGAAGATGAGGGAAGTGTTTTTGAATGAGTCTTATAAGCGCAAAGGGAGCGCCTGTAGCTTTGAAGCTATCCAGTTTGGAGCGTTTTGATTCGTCTTTTATCCAGAGTTGACCCATGTTCAGATGCGCTGCTGTATGGTTCATACTCCAAATGGGAGTCATTTCCTCGGCCATGAAGGACCAGTGGGATAAATTTCGTTTAGCCAGCTCAGTATTTTCTATATTGAGCATTGATTGCAATGAGGCTGGGTATTCACCAAACCAGGCATGTGGATTCTTTATAAGCATATTGTCTTTCATTCAATGACTCTGTTGAGCTCAATCTATTAGGCCAATCACTATTCAATTCTGGAATACAGGCTTGTTAGCTAGCTAAAAGCTTGATGATTGATAGAGGAGGTGGCGGCCCTGTAAAAGATTAAACCGATTGCACATTTCATTCGTCCATGAGTGATTTAATATCCTTCAATATATCATCAAGTCGATCTATTACCTTTTGTTTTTGTCGAGCAGAAGCCTGACCCCACAAGGTTTGGTAAAGCTCAATTCTTGAATTTAACGTGTCCAAACGAAGCGAGGTAAGTTTTTTGCCTTCAGGGCTTTGTAGTGGGTCTGCAATGAGTTTAGCTAGTTGCACTGGAAAATTATCAGAATGTCTATCAGCTAAGTGATGCATTAACTGGGCCTGAAAAGCCCGGTGTGCAGCCACTGTTTCAATGGTTCTATCGGGGTGGGACTCGGCAAATGATTGAATGCTTTGCTGCTGTTCTTGGCTGAGATTTCCTAGCCAACGTTTTATCCCTTGTTGAATACTTTTATTATGTTCACTGGGCTGCTCGGCGTCAGCTAAGTTTTCAAGATTGGTCTCTTCCAGTGCCACTTTAAGTTCTTCAATTTGATCATCCGTTAAGGTTTGTGCCATTTCGGTGAGAGCGGGTGTTGCATAAGTGGTTAACACTTGCCAGCGCTGCCTTAGTTGCAACAAGTGATTGGTTAAGAAGTTTTTTTCCAATTCGCTTTGATCTAAGTGGGCACGAAGTTCAGACAATAATCGGTAATATTCGGGTAGCTCTTCTCGGCGATGCCATTGGTGAATGTCCTTCAAGTGCTTTTTATACAGGTTTTTTTGGTCTCGATTTAAATCAACATAGTCATCAACATACCAAGGCGTGATCATACTGAGGTTGTTATAAACAAATTTTGCACCGCAACCACTTAACAATAGTGCAATGGCAAGGATGAAACTTTTTTTGATCATAAGGTTTCTCAAATAAAGTTTTTACGTTCAGTGAAGGTCGTTAGTGAAGTTATTTTTTAAATTAACCAAGCATATTTGAATGTATTGCCTATACTCCGCAGCGTGACTAATTATCAATAAAGAAGACAAATGAAAAATACACTAAATTTTCATTGATTGCATTGTCACTCGCTGCGATATCTGCAAACACTAGCAACAACGGAATTTATATTTCCGAAATGATAGGTAAAACTTTCCTACAATTCGCTATGAAGCGTCTTTAGGGGAGACCTTCGAATAATGTTTTTACTCTTCTGCTTGTTCCTGATTGAAATAAATCGTAAGTCTTTATTCAAATTGGCCTATAAATAATAAAACAAAACGGTCGATAAGATAGTTGTCAATGAATGAATTACTTGAACGACATAACCATCGCCATCGTCTAGCTCTCGGCATCACCATTGTTTGGTTGGCTGCCGTTGTCATGGCCTTTTGGTGGTTTAGCGCACGTTTCATTGTGCCTTTTAGTGAAACGTTGGTGCATTTTGATGGAGATATTTTACCTCCTCAAATGAACTCAAGCTCTCTGAACAGGGTCACCATTGTTACGGTCATTGACCCAGATTGCCCTTGTTCAGGATTTGCTGAGGGTCATTGGGACGAACTTATCAACCGCTATCCAAATGTTGCATTTGCTAGAGCTACAGAGAGTAATGAGTGGCGAGGTTTACATGAGCGAGTTGCCTCTTCACCGGCAGTTGCAATATGGGATAGTGACGGTCTGCTAAGGTATTTTGGTCCTTTTAGTGGTGGCGCTTTCTGTGGTTCAGGTGATGACTATGTGGCAATGGCATTGGACGCAATGGCTTCCGATGAAAATTTTAAATGGATTAATCAGGACGCAGTTGGCTGTTTTTGTCAACGCAATGGGTAAATCTGGAGATGTTATATGTCTAGTTTAAGCGGTGTGAAAAAGGCGTTACAAAAACACTATCTGGGCGCAGATAAGATTATGCTGCTGATTAATGTTGGGCTCATGGTTTATTCCCTAGCTCTAGCCAGTTGGCATAGTACATGGGCTGCTTCATTGGTTATTGGTGGGCTAACGTTGGCGACTTCTGCGGGCGTGTATTTCCTTGCCGGAGGTACATTGTTGAGTCGAGCAGTCATGGGAGCCTCTTTTATGGTCATGACGGCTCTCCACATTCATCAAGCACATGGCATGATTGAATTCCACTTTGGGGTATTCGTGTTACTGGCTATCTTATTGTATTACCGCGATTGGGTGCCTTTAATTGCAGGCGCTGGAACTATTGCTGTGCACCACTTAGCATTTTTCTTTTTACAGTCGCAGGGCTCGTCAGTATGGGTAATAGATGACCTAGCTAAAGG
>Ga0181565_10004948_pt1 | contig 10204 bp, 11 predicted proteins | sample 101ome_16_FD_129661 | JGI IMG/M metagenome (GOLD analysis project Ga0181565, IMG submission 129661) | Coastal salt marsh microbial communities from the Groves Creek Marsh, Skidaway Island, Georgia - 101401AT metaG (megahit assembly) | ecosystem: Environmental > Aquatic > Marine > Intertidal...
CACTGAGCGCCGCCAATGCAATTATCGACAATGCCTTTGAAAAGGGGCGCTTCAACAAGCTGCGCTTGGAAACCGCGAACAGTGGGCGCATGCAGGCGCAAGCGGCTGAACGCGACGGCGCGATATTGCAACTCGAAGATGCGATTTACACAAGCTGCCCGGAATGTGCCGACCCTGATGACGCCCCGCTTTGGCAAATTCGCGCATCGCGCATAACCTATGACCGCACCGCACAAAATGTCACTTACAGCCATCCTCGGCTTGAAGTTTTTGGCCTGCCGGTATTTTACTTGCCCTATATGGCACATGCCGGCCCGGAGATTGACAAACGCAGCGGCTTTTTGACCCCAAGCCTTGCCGGATCGTCGGATTTCGGCACGGCGGTTGATATGCCCTATTTTTTCAACCTTGCACCCAATTACGACCTGACGCTGACGCCGCGTTTCAGCGACCAACAAGAGCCTTTCATCACGGGCGAGTGGCGCCATTTAACCGGTAATGGCAGTTATCGCCTGACCGGCTATATACACCGCCCGCAAGATGAATTGGCCTTGGATAGCGACCAAGAATTGCGCGGCGGCATTATCGGTGACGGGCAGTTCGCGCTTGGCGATTGGTCGCTTGGTTTCGCATTGCAAGACGCAACAGATGATTTGTTTTTCCGCCGCTATAAAATATCCAATGCGGCGCGCCTGACCAGCAATCTGTCAGCGCAGCGACGCTTCGGCAATCATTTCATCAGCCTTGAAGCTTTTCACTTTCGCGAAACATTATCGCCGGAAACGGCATCAACAGTGGGGGCTATCCTGCCGAGCCTGACGCATCATTATGACTTCGCCGAGCCGATTTTCGGAGGCGCATTGGCCATGACCAACAGCCTGACCCATCGTCAGCGTGACCTTGATGTCGATGAGACAAGGCTGTCCTCCATGCTCAATTGGTCATGGCGGCATATCACGCAAGGCGGTTTCGTGCTGTCAGCCAATAACCGCCTTATACTTGACGCTTACGACTTCACCATTGAAGATGGTGATGCAAGCAGCAGCAGCGCCGAGGCTATTGATGAGGTGCTGAGTGCCAATAGCGCCGCTTTCACTTTGGCCTATCCGCTGCAGCGCATGGCCCAAAATGACCGTCAAACCTTATCGCCCAAGCTGCAGCTCGTCTTGGCCGATGCGGACGATGATTATGATGCCATTCCCCATATTGACCAAACCGCGCGCGACTTGACCCGAAGCCAGCTTTTCCAGCCGCTCACGCCAAAAGACGAGGCCAGCCGCGTCAATCTCGGCCTTGACCATGAGCTGAACTATAAAGACCGGCTGACATCGCGCTTTTTTATCGGCCAATCCTATAATCTCAGCGATGAGGATTTTGATATGCGTTCGGGCTTTGGGGAAGACCGCTCGGCGCTGATTACCGAAGCGGCGCTTTATGCCGGTGCATTGAGCCTGACGCAACAAGCGCGCTTCAGCGATGATGGCAGCGCGCTTTTGCGCAGCGACAGCAAAATGGCTTTGGCCTTTGAGGCTTTCAATATTGGCTTCGACCATAGTTTCTATGAAGCCGGGCAGACCGGCTCGAATGCCGATAACCCGCTGGAAGAAGCGACCGGTCGGCTGGGCTGGCAAATGAGCCAAAACTGGCGCCTTGATGCCAGCCTGCGGGAAAATCTGGAGGAAAAAGAAAGGGTGCGCGCCGATGCGGCTTTTACCTATGAAGATGATTGCACGCTGGTCACCATCTCCTTCGACCGCGATTATTCGCGGGTTGGTAATATAGAGCCTGACACCAGTATCAGCTTCACCTTCACGCTGAAAACCATCGGCAATTAAGCCTAACGCTTCACCCGCGCCTGGCTTTCATAAAAACTGTAGACCACAACCATGCCTCCGCTATAGGCAACATCTTCCTTGAATAGCGGACTGTCCTGATTGGCAGCGCCATCATAAAGCTCGACATTGCCGCCGATAAAAAGCCGCAAATTATCATTCACCGGATAAGACAGGCCGAGGCCGATTTCCGCCCCGATATAACCGGCTTCGGCCGCATATGGAGGCCGTGACGGCGTGTCATAGGCGTCCGCCACCTCAAAGAAATAACGATTGAGGCGGTCATTGCCGTATAAAAGTTCCAAATCGGCCTGCCAGCTTAAATGGCGATGCGTTTTGGATTTTAGCTCATAGACAAAACTCGGCTCAAACAAGAACCCTTTCGTGTCAAAATCGCCCAGAGAAATGACCGAGCGGGCGCGCAATTTGATATCAAAATCACCCTGCCATTGGCCAAAATCATGACGCGCCGCATGCCAGATAAGTTGCGGGCCAATCTCGAACAGAAAATCCAAATCAGGCATGTCCGCGCGGTCGGCATCATCTTCTGAATTGGCGGGCAGTGATGCGCCCAGCGAGAGGTCCAATTCAACATTGTCATTGGCAAAAGCCAAGGCGCGAAACGCACCCTCATCGCCGACCGAGAAAATATCGCCGCGATAAATCACATAGGGGCTGATGAAAGCGGCAGTGGTCTCATCATCAGCTGCCGGATAGGCCGGGCCGCTAAACGCCGCCGTCACAAAGCCCGCCTCCCAAAGCGGCTCGTCAAGCTCCTCGGCTTTGGCCGCAGAAATGAGGCCAACGCTTAAGGCAATCAACAGGACAAAATTATTTTTGAGGGCGTTCATCAATGCTTCTTTGTTGTAAATCTTGCTGCATTTTTTGCGCCACACCCTCTTTGCCGGTCAAGGCCGGCAAAATGATGAAAATGCTCGTCCAGACAAATGCGATAAGGGCAATGGCGATAAAGACCATGCGGCTATCAAGCGGCTTGGGCGCAAAATTATTCTCAGACATGGCGTCTCCTCCAACGCCAAAACCCTAATCAGATTGCGGTTTTTTTACAAGCCAACACCCTTGCCTTACCCTATGGCGATTGGCTAGGTTTTCTGTCGGAGGAAATCCATGCAGGTAAAAAGTGAAATTGCCGGCAGTGTTTGGAAAATCATTGCCGAGACGGGAGCCGATTTGGCTGCCGATGATGTCATTGTCATATTGGAATCCATGAAAATGGAAATTCCGGTGGTTGCGCCAAAAGCCGGTAAGCTAACGGACATCCATGTCGCCGAGGGCGATATGATTGGCGAAGGCCAGCTGATTGCAACATTAGACTAGCGCATGGGAGAGCAGCGCATGAGCTGGGATAAAGACATTGACGAGATTAAAAAGCGGCGCAAGCTTGCCAAACAACAAGGCGGTAAAGATGCCGTCAAAACCCATCATGAAAAGGGTCGCCTGACCATTCGCGAGCGCATTGATGCATTGCTCGATAAAAACAGTTTTGACGAGGTCGGCGAAGGCGCGGGCGTGCCCGAATATGATGATGCGGGCAAGCTCAAAGATTTCCAGCCCGCCAATTTTGTCCTCGGTTTCGGGCAAATAGACGGTCGCAAAGTGATTGTCGGCGGTGAAGATTTCACCGTGCGCGGCGGCTCACCCAATCCGGCGGGTTTGCGCAAAAGTGTCTATACCGAACAATTGGCCCTGCAATATAAAGTGCCGCTTATTCGCCTGCATGAGGGCGGCGGCGGTTCGGTCGGTGGCACCAATAAGGAGAAAAACCGACGCCCTTTGGGCGAGCCGGTATTTTCGCAATCGCGCTTTGTGCCTTTGGCCCAAACCCTGTCCGCCGTGCCGGTGGCTTCTGCCGCATTGGGGCCGGTTGCCGGTCTTCCTGCGGCGCGGCTTGTCGCGTCACATTTCACCGTAATGACGCAAAATGCCGCCGTGCTGATTGCCGGCCCGCAAGTGGTCAAGCGTGCGCTCGGCCATGATATGACCAAGGAAGAATTGGGTGGGCCACAAGTGCATTTAAGCTCCGGCGCGATTGATAATTTGGCCGAGGATGAAGACGATGCGATGGGACAAATTCGCCGCTTCTTATCTTTTCTGCCCGATAATGCCTGGGCCTATCCTGAAAAATTACCCTGCAAAGACCAAGCCGATCGATGCGAAGATACGCTGGCCAATATTGTCCCGACCAATCGCCGCCAGCCTTTCCAAATGCGCAAAATCATTGAAGCTGTGGTTGACCGCGATGGTGACGCCTCGAGTTTTTTTGAAATGTCACGCAAATATGGTCCCAGCCTCATCACCGGATTGGCCCGCCTCGATGGCGAAAGCGTCGGCGTTATTGGCAATGATTGCATGTATTATGCCGGTGCCATGACAGCAGCGGCAGCGCAAAAACTTCGCCGCTTTGTCGATTTCTGCAACAGCTTCCATCTGCCGATTGTCAGTTTTGTCGATGAGCCGGGCTTTATGATTGGTCCCGACAGCGAGCAAGCCGGCACCATACGCCACGGCACGTCCGCCATTTCCGCCGTGCTGCAAAGCCGCGTGCCATGGGCCAGCGTGCAAGTGCTGAAAGCCTTCGGAGTTGCCGCGCAAGCACATTTCGGGCCTGACGGATATGTGTTGTCTTGGCCGAGCGCCGCCAGCGGCGCTTTACCGGTTGAGGGCGGCGTGGCCGTCGCCTTCGCCCGAGAGATTGCAGCGGCTGAAAACCCGGCAGCGCGGCAGAAAGAATTGGAAGATATGCTGGCGGCCAGCCAATCGCCCTTCCCGCGCGCCGAAGGCCTGTCCGTGCATGAAATTATCGACCCGCGCGAAACGCGACCGAAATTAATTAGCTGGCTGCGCCTCGCCGTGGCTGCTATGCAGACCCAACAGCCCGTGCCCTATATGACCGGCATGCGGCCTTAAATTTCTTGAAGGAGAAAAAAATGAGTGGAAACCGCCAAATCGTATCAACCGCCACCGCCAAGGGTGAGCTTATTTTATCGCTTGTCGAAAATGACATGCCAACGCCCAATGATGACGAGGTGGTTGTCGAAATCGAGGCCGCACCGATTAATCCGTCGGATATGTTTCCGCTTTTGGGTTTTGCCGATTACTCAAAAGGCAAGCTGGTGACCGACGGCAATGAACAAAAAATGATTGCCCCCGTGCCGGAACAATTTGTCGATGCCATGCGGGCACGGCTTGACCAAACCCTGCCGGTCGGCAATGAGGGGGCGGGCCGTGTTGTCGCTGCCGGTGCCAATGCCAAACATTTGGAAGGTAAAATGGTCTCACTCGTGTCCGGCCAATGCTATCAGCAATTCGTCAAAGCACCGGCTTTCATGTGCCTGCCGCATCATGGTGGCACGACGGCCGAAGAGGCCGCCTCTTCTTATGTCAATCCATTGACCGCGCTCGGCTTTATCGAAACGCTGAAAGCGGAAGGCCATAAAGCCATGGTGCATACCGCCGCGGCGTCCAATCTCGGGCAAATGGTTTTGAAATTATGCCTGCAAGAAGGCATTGATTTGATTTGCGTCATTCGTTCAGACGAACAGGCAAAAATCCTGAAAGATTTGGGCGCCAAATATGTCATCAACTCCAATGATGATGATTTCAAAGCGCAATTGGTCGATGCGATGGCTGAAACCGAAGCGACTTTGGGTTTTGATGCGATTGGCGCGGGTGATATGGCCGACACGCTATTGGCTTGCATGGAGCGCGCGCTCAGCCGAAATGCGTCGGGCCTCAACACCTATGGCTCTGACCAACACAAGCAGGTTTATATTTACGGCCGCTTGGCGCAAGGGCCCGTCACTTTGGGACAAAGCTATGGCATGCATTGGGGTGTCGGCGGCTGGCTGCTGACCCCGTTTTTGCAGAAAATCGGCTTTGAGCGCATGGGCGAATTGCAAGCCCGCGTCGCCAATGAGATTAAAACCACTTTTGCCAGCCATATTACCGATGAGTTGAGCCTGGCCGAAGCGATTGATCCGACAAATATTGCGCGCTATATGCCGAAAAAGACCGGTGAGAAATATCTCATCAAGCCGCAAAAAGGGCTATAGGCGCTCAGCCGTTCAATTTATCGAGGCCAAATTTGACCTCGGCATGGTGAATATAATGGCGTTCATCGGGCGAGATTTGCCCGTCCGATGTCGCGATAGCCTGTAAATAGTCGAAAATTTCCGCTTTTGCCTCCAAGGGCAAAAGCGGTGCCACCGCGTCGACCATATCATTGAAGCGCGGCAATTGCTTATGGCCGCTGACCACTTTCAAAAAATCCTGATCGTTGAAATTGGGGATGAGCCGCGCGCCCAGCTTTTCAGCCATATCAATCTCGCTCTGCTCAACTTGCCCGTCAGCCACCACCATGGCGGCGGCCAGCCCGTAAACAATATTCAAAAAACTGTCTTCGCGCTGTTTGACCAATTGGCCGAGGCGGTCTTTTTCATGCGCCTTTTCGACTTTTTCAAAAACCGTCTTACCGCCCTCTGGCTTGCGGCGGCGCAGCAGAAATATAATCAGCAGGAGAACGACAATCAAAGCGCCGCCCAGAGCGGCCATAATGTGAACGGGCATATCGCAAAACCTCTTTACCAGACGGCTAATTTACGGCCCGAAACCGTTTATGGCAATCACTGTAGCGGCGGTTTGTGGCTTTTCGGTTATTGGCCAAATCGCAACAGGCTGCTAACCTCATCTTGCAAGGAGTGTGTTATGCGTTATTTGTTTTTGGCTTTTGCCCTTCTAATGACCCCGCTTTCCGCCTCGGCTGAAGGGCGCAACGGGTTTACTCTCGGCCTCGGCACTTTGGGTGTTGAGGGGATTTACACAAGAAACCTCAATAGTTGGTTTGATTTGGTGCTCGGTTACAGCACGCTTAGCTATGATGACACGTTTTCGCAAGATGACGGCACCAGCTTTGAGGCGTCAGCAACCATTGACGCGCCGCGCATCGGTTTGCAGTTCTTTCCATTGGGCTTTCTCAATATGGAAGTCGGTGTGGTCGCCGGCGCGCCGGAATTGGGCATTCAGATGAACCCCGATGAAAGCGGCAATTATATGATTGGCGACACTGAATATCCGAGCAGCGATATCGGCACGTTTAGTGGCGCGGTCAGTTTCGAAAACGACACCGCCCCTTATGTCCTCTTGGGCATTGGGCGCAATGTCGGTGGCGGGCTGGGGTTAAGCCTGTCGGTTGGTGCCATTCAATATGGCGCGCCCAATGTTGACCTGAAAAATGAAAAATGCGTCGGCTCTTCCGTTGAAGGCATTGCCAATTGCTTGCTTATCGCCTCTGAAATTGCCGCCGAAGAGCGCGACGTCAATAATGATCTCGACGAGTTCGAGCTATGGCCGTTCTTGCGGGTCGGCTTGACCTATAGTTTCTAGGAAATGAAAAGCCGAGCCAAAGCCCAGCTTTTTTATTCGGCATCCAGCACGACATCAATATCGGCAGCGCTATGGCGCTCCAGCGCCGTCTTGTCGCCCCATGGCCGATTGACAATACTGCCGCGCTTCACCGCCGGTCGGTCAGCGATCTGCTTGGCCCAACGATTGAGGTTCTTATATTCCTGCACTTGCAGGAACTCGGCTGAATCATAAAGCAGCCCCGATGCCAGCGCGCCATACCACGGCCATGTCGCCATATCGGCAATGGTGTAATCTTTGCCGGCGAGATAGTCATGTTCGGCCAAATGGCGGTCCAACACATCCATTTGTCGCTTCACTTCCATGGCAAAACGGTTAATCGGATATTCCATTTTTGACGGCGCATAGGCGTAAAAATGCCCGAAACCGCCGCCCAAATAAGGGGCTGAACCCATTTGCCAAAACAGCCAGTTAAAGGTCTCGGCGCGTGGCTGCCCGTCATGCGGCAAAAAAGCGTCAAATTTCTCAGCCAAATGCACCAGCATGGAGGCGCTTTCAAACAACCGCACCGGCTGTTTGCCGCTTCTGTCCATCATGGCGGGAATTTTTGAATTGGGATTGATATCAACAAAGCCGGAACCGAATTGGTCGCCTTCACCAATATTGATGAGCCAGGCATCATATTCGGCGCCCTCATGGCCAAGTGCCAAAAGCTCTTCCAACATCACCGTCACTTTCACCCCATTGGGCGTGCCCAGTGAATAAAGCTGATAAGGGTGTTCGCCTATCGGCAATTCTTTATCATGCGTCGCACCGGCAATCGGGCGGTTAATATTGGCAAAACGGCCGCCGCTTTCGGCGTCCCATTCCCAGATTTTTGGTGGTACATATTCGGTTTCGCTCATCGCTGTCTCCTCTTTTGCCTGAAGCTTACAAGCTTAAAACGTCGAGGCAAGCGGAAATGGCGCTAAGTTTTCGGTTGAATGAAAACACCGGTCATGGAGGTGACCGGCTTCATCTCATCATCTTGCCAAAGCTGGCAAAACACGGTGCTGGTGCGCCGCCCGACTTTCAACACACGCGCCTCAGCATGGCACGCCAAAGCACGCGCGCTGCGCAAATATTGTACCGTGACATTGACCGGCAAAGGTATGGCAGCGCGACCTGCTTCAATGCTGTCGACTTGCTGAATGGCTGCCTGTTCGCGTGTCAATTGCAAAATCGCGGTGATTTCCAAAAAGCTGGCGAGGCTGCCGCCATGCAAAGCGGGTAATTGCGCATTGCCGATATGATTTTCATGAAACGGCATGGTGCAGAACAGCCGACCGTCATCATCGAGTTGTGCGGTGACACCCAGCTTGCTCGCATAGGGCATGGCCGCCAGCACATTTTTTATCAAATCCAAATCACCCATCTTCTTGCGCCTTGAAAGGGCTGCCGAGAATATCGGGCACCGAGGCATTGGCACCCAGCATGAATGTGCCGGTGCCGACAGCAATCGGTTTTGCCGGATTATCGTTAAACGCTTGCGCATTGAAAAAAGCGATACGCTCGGTCAGGCGATAAATATGCGCCGTGCAATAGAGGTTTTTGCGTGGCGCGGCAGGGCGCATATAATCGACCCGCAAATCAACCGTGGCGACAGAGAATTTATGCTCAGTCGCCAGCACAGATGCCCCACCCGCCGTTTCGTCAATCATTGCGGTGACAACGCCGCCATGCAGCACATCGGTCTCGGCATTGCCGACCAAGCTTTGATGCCATTTTAAACCTGTGCATATGCGCTTATCACCAAAGCCCATATAGACGAGGCCGATATTTTGTCCCATCGGGCTGCGGCTGTCTTGAAACACCGGCGCAATGTCGATGCCCGGCAGCGCGGGGAAAACAAGATCTGAATCAGACATGTCGGCAAAATAACCGAAATCAGGCCAATGGCAACAATTCCTGCGCCATTGCCGTCAGGATTTATCGCTCGGCTCAGCCTTGCCTGGCGCGGCGGCGCGCCAGCATATCGTCAAACCGTGATTCCTCAATAACCGTGCCGTCTTTGGCCAAACTTTCGGCAAGTGAATTATCAATGGCTTTCAGTTTGAACAGCACCAGCGCGCCCTCAGGGCCACCGCGCTCCATGTGCACATCGCCCGGCTCTTTATGGGCATAATCACCAGCTTTGCGGATTTTTGTCGACAATTCTTCGCCGGTTTCAGCGTCAACATCGATAACGTGCAATTCACCGGCCAATACGACGGATGTCGTCTCCGCCGTATGGCGGTGAAAATGGCAATAGCTATTGGGTGCCCAGCGATACAGCAAATCGACATGACCGTCATCGCGAATGCTCAACAGCGCCGCTTCATAATCGATCGGATAGTCAAAACTGTCATCACCGACAAAGCGCCGCCATTTCAAATTTTCATCATCAAATAAATTCATGATCCACCCCAAAAGTGAAATAACTTCATTTAACACTAGTGAAAATGGCGGCGCAGCGCAAGACATGAGCCAGCACGATGGTTTTAAGGGGCTGGCGGGACTGTGCCATCATTGGGCATTGCGGCTGCAGGCGGTGGCGGCGCGCCATTTTCATCGCTTTCTTGGCATTGAAAGCTACTGCTCTCGCCGCGACAAAAATAGATTTTGTCCTCATATTTGACCCAAACCCGATGCGGCGGCTGGGCATTTGAAAAAAGATGATAGAACTGGCCGATAATTTCGCCACCCGCCATAATTTCAGGCGGCTCTGATTTCCATTCAGCACGCGCCACCATATCAAGCGGCGTCGCCAATAAAGCCAGAACAAAAAAACCACAAAAGGCCAATACGCTTTTCATATTTCAAGCCGTATCGGAATTCGTCGCACAGCGCAATGATGAGGCGCATATCTGCCGCAGGCCAGCTTGTCCGCACGCGCAATTTGCCCATATAGGCGGTTACATCTTTTTTGACATCGGGGGCCAAAATATAAAGCCCGATAAGGTTGGGAATGG
>Ga0181565_10004950_pt1 | contig 10202 bp, 8 predicted proteins | sample 101ome_16_FD_129661 | JGI IMG/M metagenome (GOLD analysis project Ga0181565, IMG submission 129661) | Coastal salt marsh microbial communities from the Groves Creek Marsh, Skidaway Island, Georgia - 101401AT metaG (megahit assembly) | ecosystem: Environmental > Aquatic > Marine > Intertidal zone...
TAACAAATTTTGCAAATGATCTAATTAAAAACTCTAATCCCTTTATAGGATTCAATCTACCCAAAAACATTACAATATTAGTTTCAGGGCTAATTCCTTGTGATTTTCTAAATACGCCCTTCTCAGGCAAATTTTTGAACTCTTCAATATCATAAGATGCATATATGATTCTTAACTTACTTTCAGATAAGTCTGGAAGAATTTTTTTGTACTCTCTTATACCTACTTTAGTTTCTGCTAATAAAGCACTTGCATTCTTTAAAAGAGATCTGCCAATAAACATATCGAACAGCCTTTTAATAAAAACTTTTCTTGTGGAATATGGAACAGAGCCGTGTGCATCGACTATATATGGGATATTGTATTTTCTGCAATAGTAGTATAGAACAATATTTTGAAACGATCTGAATACATGCATGTGAACCACATCATAATTTTTCAAGTTTTTTCTACACCAAAGAAAAAGCCCCGTCATAATTGAAAAACCTTGTCTTGATAACCAAGACCTTACTGTGTGAAAATCAACACCACTTAATTTATTAGCCAAACATTGATCAAATTTTTCTTTGCCTGTTAATATAGTTGGCCTTAATCCGACTTTAACTTGCTCCTTAGAAATTTGGTAGATAAATTCTGATGTGCCACTTCCTGCCTCTAATGAGAAAAAAATAAAACTGTGTAATATCTTCATATTGGGCTTATATTATTAGTCTAATTTTTTTATGAATTAGCACCGTGAGACATATTAATATTTGTCAATTTTACACTCTTAGCTATATATTAAACAAAGCTCCTATTAATTAAGGAAATATAACTTATTTAGATAGTTACTAATCTTTGAATCTCTGATAATGCAGTAAAGATAATAATCTTTAACGGAATACCTTTTAATTTTCGTAATCCAAAAATATCAAACCTTGTGTAAAGTCTATTTATCACATAGCGAGCCACCAATGACTTTTCTCCATCACTCAATAGGCTAATATCTATATGTTTAATTAAATCTAATAAATATTTCTGATGCATTACTCTAAATCTTTTAATAACGCCTCTGTTAAATCTACGCGCACCCCTGGCATAAATAGTTGATAAAGATCCATCCAAAAATCTATATTTAATAACTATATGATCCACATTCCCAAACTTTGCCCCTAAAGTAAACATTCTAGCCCACAGATCAAAATCTTCATATTTTCCAAAATATTCCAATGAATAATCAAGCAAAAAGCTTTTTCTAATCATTGCAGCTGGATGCGGAAATGGCACCATAAACATCATAGATAGTCCACATAAATCATGACTCCTTGGAAAAACACCTAAACCATTAATCTTTCCGTCTTTATCTATTAATAGAGAGTGGCCGCCACAAATATCCAATTCAAGGCTTTTCATATGCTTTATTTGCTTTTCAAATCTTGTTGATAAGCTAACATCATCAGCATCCATTCTAGCTATATAAGTTCCCTTTGACTCTTTGATTCCTATATTTAAAGCACCAGATATTCCTGCTTTATCTCCATTGATTAAAATAATTCTCTTGTCATTTGCTTGATACTTCTGAATTATAGGAAGTGTATTATCAGAGGATTCGTCATAGACTATTAAAAATTCAAAGTTTTTGTATGTTTGATTTAAGATTGATTCGATGGCTTCTGATAAAAATCTTTCTCCATTGAAGACTGGCATAACTACCGAGATAAGAGGGCTTTCATTCAATGTTTATTCTCTCAAACAGACAATATGTCGCCGCAAAGACTCTTCATGACTATATGTCCAAAAATGGTTTGAGCGTCCTCACAGAGTTGCATATCATAAGACCTTATCCAAACATAATTTTTAGCTGCCATTTTTAGTCTGCCGCCATCATAACCACAAATTGCCAGAGTGTTAACATTCATCTCATTAGCTATTTCAGTCGCTTTGATAACATTCTCAGAATTCCCACTACCGCTAAGAGTAATTAACAGGTCACCCTTGTTTAATAAGTTTTTAACTTGCTCTGAAAATACCTCATCATAGGAAAGGTCGTTTGAATATGCTGTAATCAAACCAATGTTATCAGAAAGGCAAATACCGTTGAATTTAAGCCCTGTATATGCATAAACCATTTTGTTCCAATCTGTAATGTAATGAGATGCCGCTACAGCACTACCTCCATTACCACATACAGCAACTCTTTTTTCATTCTTTATAGTCTCTCTGATTAAACTAATAGCATTTTCAATTTCTTGATGATTTAGATTTTTAACAACCAAATTATGCTGTCTAATATAATTTTCAATAGTAAATTTCACTACTCTAATTTTTCATTTTTACTTAGTCGAGATTCTACTTTCACATTATAGAATATTTCTATTTATAAACATATGAAAAGCCGTCCTTCCAAAGATTTTCCTAGTTAGATAAACCTTATTGTCATTCATATTTATCTCTGAATTTTCTAAAATAGAACTTTAAGTAATCTTATTTTTATAGTCTGTAAAGATAATCTTGCTTCCGCTATTGTCAAAAGAGAAAGGAATTCTCTGTAAATCTTTCATTGCCTTTTTGATGTTAATATGTTTCTCTTTTGGGGCAAAAAACATTAAAAAACCCCCATTACCTGCCCCCAATAGTTTGCCACCTGTGGCACCTGCTTGTATTCCTTTAATGTACCAGCTATCAATTTGGTGATCGCTTATCCCTGAAGACATTTGACTCTTCATTTTCCAATTTTCATCTAGTAATTCCCCCAAAGAATCAATATCATCTCTTTCAAGTGAATCTCTCATGTCGTAAGCAAGTGATACCATTCTAGACATCAACTCTCTTTTATCATCTCGCTTCATATTATTTGACTGGTCCTTTAATAGGACAGATGCGCTGCGCGTTCGGCCTGTATAGAAAACAATGATTGACTCCTCCATTTTTCTAATTGTCTCAGGTTTGCAAATCACTGGACTTACTTTCACCGAATCATCTTCATTAAATTCAATCAAATTCAAACCGCCAAAGGCGGCGGCATACTGATCTTGCTTACCTATGAGATCACCACACAAGTCAATTTCTATGTAGCTTGACAATCTCCCCAACTCTTCTTTGGATATACTTTCCCCTATAAAAGCATAGAGTGCATGTAGAAGTGCAACTGTATAAGAGCTTGATGAACCTAGTCCAGATCCTTGAGATGGAATATCAGATATTGATGTAATTTCAACACCACCTTGGATATCAAGAAACTCTAATGTATTACGAACGATAGGGTGTTTAATTTCGTGAATTTTGCTTACATTTTCAGTGATTGAATAACTCAACCTAATGTGATTGTCAAATTTTTTATTGACTGTAACATACATGTATTTATCAATTGATGTTGATAATACTGCCCCTCTATTTTTCCTGTAGTAAGAAGGTAGATCACTGCCTCCTCCAACAAAACTCATTCTTAATGGTGCTCTACTTAAAATCATCTGAAAATATATTTAATATTTACTCTGCCGTCTATTTAAACATAACAAAAATTCTTAAGAGGTTATAAAAATCCTTATCCTTGAATGCTTATACTTAATTTCTAGAAATTTCTTTTATCTCTTGTTTAGTTAATTTTTGCCAATTTTTCTCGTTAAATATATTATTTTTAACCCTATAAGCCTCAGTGATATTTCGAGAAAAAAGAGGCCTTTCTTTTTTGACATAAATCAAAGATCTGTCTTTTTCCGGATTTTTGATGGTATCAAGTTTTACTTCTAGACCTCCACTCACCCCACTCAATGCTAAGCCGTATGTGTCGATATTTGACATGAACTGCATTGATGTCTTTAAATTCCCAGATTCATTAAAGTCTTTAACTAACATTAGGGCTGAGGCGCCTGAATCTAAAATTCTATATTTTTTAGTTCTAACTTCAAGACCGGAACCTTCTGAAAACCCATGATCGGAAACAATAATGATTTTTGTTTTGTCATAAATATCCAAATTTTTTAATTTTATAAAAAAATCATTAAGCGATCTCAATGAGCAATGCCCGGCATTAAAAATTCCTGAATAGTTTGAGATATTAGCTGCATTTATTTGACAATCGCTATTCATCGTCCAGGGCTTATGCGTCAGTTTATTATGAATAACCTTGAAAGTTTTAATAGGACTGTCAGAATTAGCAAAATCAGCCAAATTATTTAATTTCGAATATTCTCTAATTGCATGAAGATAATTAAAATTATCATGCATTTCTAAATATTCCGAAACTCTTGGTTTTGCTATATGAGGCAAACTTAAAACAAACGATAACTTAGTGAAAAACTTGACAGCCTCAATGTCATTGCCATAGAGACCATCTTTCATAAATAATATTTTCTCTTTTTGTTCTAAGAGGTCATTATTGCTAATAAATTTTTCTGTACAAAGTGAATTAACGTATATGCTAAATATTCTGCATTCGGCAAGATAAGGATTAAAAAAACTATAACTATGTTGGTATTTTTTTGCCATTGCCATATTTTTTAAATAGGGCAAATTTTGAGGAACATATGGTAAATTTTGATTCTCTTCTTTTAATTTTTTATAGTCATCTCGTCCAGTTATCAGTTGATTTTGAAATTCTACCCCTCCAACTAATGCGCCTATAGTTAAGTATGTATAACTTCCATGACTCAAAGTATTAGGATAGTAAGTAAACCCAGAGAACTGATGTTCAATTTCAGGGTATTCAGATACAATATCGGAAAATAAATTACCTTGAAACATATCTAATATGATTATTATTGTATTAGATTCTCTAGAAAAGGCATAAAATTTATTAGCCATTTCAAGAGATAAGTTCGTTTCAGTTGAGTCCTTTACAGCCATTTTGTCAATTTCTTTAGGAGATATACCCATTGAATAAGTTTGCGCCATTAGAAAAATATTGCTTGATAAAATCGCAATCCATACTATTCTTCTTATCTTGTTAAAAATAAAAAAGAAAATTATCATCGTGAATAAGAAAAATAACAATTCTGCTATCTTGCCTGGTGTAGTTCCAAAAGTAGGGAAATGAGGCATAACCATTGCATTAATTGGCTTCATTTCAAGCGGCATAATCATGGCGAAAAATAACCCCGATAATGCTCCAAAAGAAGAACAAGTAGTAACGAAATTACGCCATTTTTTTGGTAAAAAATAATAAAAAGTAATCGTTAAGCTCACGCATAAAGTAAAAAATCCAATTAAGTACAAAATGACATCTAAATAGTTAGCAGAATACATACCAGTATCTGATGCTGCTATTGGAATAGCTTTGTAAATGAATATCACACCAAAAAATAAAACAACACTTTGGATAAAAACACTTTTAATAATGTGATTTAAAAAATGATTCTCTTTTGTTTTTTGGATTGGGATTAATAATAAATTAGCGGCATTGTGGTTTAGTGACTTGGTATCAAACTTTTGAGATGCCCAGCCTTTAAAAAAGTAAAACAAATTATTCGTAGTCCAATAGAGCAATAAAGCAGATGACTCAAAATATAGAAATACTAAAAATATCGCTGATAAGCCCGATAGTTGAAGTTTATCTCGCTGAGTTGTATCTCTAGAATAAAAATATACAGATGCTAGATTAATAATTGTCATCAAAATAGGCAATAAATTTTGTCCAAATAGTAAATTATCAGGCATTGATAAATCACTAATTAACCCAAAACTAACTCCCTTAAAAGGTGAATAATTATCTAAGAAATTAAAGGCAGCAAAGAAAAATGGGATTTGTATTATTAGTCCAATAGAGGCCTTTAAACTTGATAAATTACTATAACCAAATTGTCTATAGATTGTTCTGATATAAAAATATCGCTCTCTACCTGAATAAGATTTTTTAATATTAGCAATATCTTCTTTCATTCTATCTTTAATATCTTTATCATCTTTGATATATCTATCTGATAGGCAAATCAACGGGTAAATTAGGATATTTATCAGAATACTTAACAATACAATTGCTAGTCCATAATTGCCTAAAATGAAGAAAAAAGAATCTAACAACCACTTCATTAAATTCTCAATAGGAAGCACAAATAAATTGTAGAGTATTGCTAGTATTAGATCTTCTCCAAAATATTAGCCAATTGCCTCGCTGCAACTTTTCCTGTAGAGCCATAATTGAAAATAGAATCTCTAATTATCTTATTACTTTTCTGAGTGTTACTTACTTTAATAACTCTGTCAATAATTGATGGAATTTTATCTATATTTTCTAAGCTAACTTTGGTTGCAATGTCATTAATTAGTTCTAATTCCCAGGGAGTTTTATTAATATCTTCAGCTTCAAATCCAGCTTTATTTACTTCTGCATCAAAGACAAGAATGTTCTTCTTGAAGACAAAAAAGAAATCAAAAATAATGCCTGACAAGTCACTTATCATAACGTCAGCTCTATTCATTGAATTAATCCCAGAGGGCAACTTATCAATTTTTAAAGATTCATAGGAAGATAATCTTTTCTCTAAATTAATCATTTCTTTTTCCTTGATCTTTAACATTTGAGGGTGTGGCCTTAAAATAACAGCATAATTCTGTTCTAAAAGAACCTCAATAACTTCAACTAGCTTTGAAATATTATTTGTTAAAACACTCTTATTCGACCAACTGGGCGCAATTAAAACTGTTGTTAATTTTTGCTTCACATTGTTCTTGCTTTCCTTCATCACATCATAATAAGTTAGGCCCGTTTCTAATAATTCTTTTTTCTTTGTGCCTCGTTTTTCCTCTAAAGCTCTTATGCTATCTATTTGGTATCTACCTGTGCACATAACGGCGTCAAAATAATCAAAAGCAAATTTATTATAGAAAAGTGCATCTATTGGGGAATGCATCAAATAAACAAAATAATCGGTTTTTTTAGAACGCTTAAACTGCATAACTTCTATCTGAGGTGTTGTTGTTACTAATACTTTAGCCTGCAGATAATTGAGTGATATTAAAGAAAAACTGCTATTACCAATAAAAAAACTGTCAAATTTAGTTGCTTGAAATTTAAGACCTTCATCAAACTTATCACTTGTGTAATAACTGCACTCAATATTTAAATTATTTAATGCTTCAATTACCGGTTTGAAAACATACCAATATTTTCCACCTTCAGAATAAAAGACAATATTTTTTTTAACATTCTTATTAATCCCGTCTTTGGTAAAAAAATGACTAAACCACATTGATAAAGTAAAAAACAAACTTTTAATTGAATAAATCAATGTTGCAAAGATACCTAATAGAAAGTACAAAAGAATACTTCCTGAACCAGGATCTAAATAAGCCATTACTGGTGTTGAAGAAAAATACAAAAGAGGTATTAAAAATAAGATTCTTAAAGTTTTGCAGCCAGGTCTTTTTAATACAGTTGAGATTAATGAAAGATAGTTTTTCCGATATATATGCATTAAATATTGATTTTTAATACCGCTAGATAATATTGGTTATTTTAAAGGAGTCCAAATCTTTAACAGTATCAATTTCTAACCAGCCATATTGACTTGTTTAAGCATCGGTTGGATAAAAACCTCATCGCTTTTATTTAAAGCACTTCCATAAGACGATATCACCTGCTCTATTGCGGTGTTTATATTATGTCCAGATTTATAGTCTACATTTAATATGCTAGCAAAACCACCAGCATTGGAAGTTTGCAAATTATCCTAATTTGAAGAGGAAGATCTTATAATTAGATTCGTATTAAATTTTGATTTTATTTTTCTATGTATGAAAGATTTTTTTTGAACATAGTCTGCAGCAGCAAATCTGAATACTGGTAGCACCTTAAAATGTTTAGAAATATGCTGTTCTATATCTTCAAGTGTTTTTGCTTTTGATGATAATCGAATACTAACCATTTAATTTAATCCAGGGTTTGTAAAAAGCATCCTTCATGACAATCAACTCTTTTGTCCTCTTTCAATATTAATTCAACCGCTTTGTTTAAATTCTCTGCAACAAAGTCTGAAGTTACTTCATAACTTCTATCTTCTCCAGCATATCCAGTCTTAACCAAAATGCTTTTAATACCAGCATTTTTTGCCGCCAAGATATCTCTGGTGCTATCACCTATAACCCATGATTTTTCTAGAGCAATATTTAAATCTTTTTTTGCCTTTATAAACATTCCAATTTTTGGCTTTCTGCAGTCACAATCAAATTTCAACGCTTTAACTTCACCCTTAAAACCCATGTCTGTGTGGTGAGGGCAATAATATAATCGATCAATATAAGCACCTTTTTGGCCAAGCAGGGTATCCATTTTGTTGTGAATTACCTTTAATTCAGAATCTTTTAATTCACCTCTGGCAATCACTGGTTGGTTGGTGACGACCACAACTAAAAATCCTGCCTTATTGATTTTACTAATTGCTTCATCCACACCTTCAATAAGTTCAAACTGTTCTTGATTAGACAAATGCCCTACCTCTTTATTTATAGTGCCGTCCCTATCTAAAAAAATTGCCGCCTTAGGCACATGTTTCTTTAAAGACATAACCTTGCCTGAATTAATTTCCATTTCTACTTTAGATAGACGTTCTGGCGTCCCCATGTCTTTAATATATTCTGTGGATATGTAGCCATATAATTTCTTTTTAGATTCCAACATCATTGGAAATAACTCTTTTGCAATGTCGGGTTTTCTAGATAAAAGGTTAATACCTTGCAGTGCATTTTTATTCATTATGTAAACAGCAGCATTCACAAGGTTTTGACGCCATTGATTATCATGAGGATAAAGATGAATTTGCTGCACTTGCAAATTTGGATCAATCTCAACTATATCCGAATCATACGGATGATCATTTGGATGTATGAAAATAGAAGCATCGCCTGCTCTTTTTTGATGGAATGCCCAAAAAGCACCTAAATCTATGTCAAAAAAAGTATCTCCATAGATAACTATGAATTGCTCATCCAATTCTGGCAATGCATCTATTAAGGCACCAGCAGTACCTCTAGGTATATCTTCTACAAGATATTGAATAGATGCACCATATTTACTTCCATCACCAAAGTAATTTTCAATAACTTCTTTCTTGTAAGAGACTAATAATTTAATGTTAGATATGCCGTATTCAACACATTGTTCGATTAAGTATTGTAATAATGGCTTTCCCAAAACAGGAACCATAGGCTTAGGCAAATCGCCAGACACCTCTTTAAGTCTAGTACCCTCACCACCAGCAAGGATCACTGCTTGTTTTGCTTTATACACCTTCTTGTAATGCGATTTCTCTCACAGCTCTTTGGATAGCTTCTAGTGAAGACATTTTTGGAGACCAACCTAAATTTTTTAATTTTTCAACTGAATAATAAAAACGAGGTACATCGCCAACCCACCCTCTATCAGTTTTCTGATAGTTAATTATTGCACCTGGAGAAATCGCTTTAGTTGTTTCTTCTGCAATCTGCTTGACAAATACTCCATCATCCATTGCTCCAATGTTGAAATAGTTCATGCCATTATTAGTGTTTTTATCAATAAATAGCATTGCCTCAACTAGTTCACTGACATGCAAGTAGGTCTTTTGTTGAGTGCCATTGCCTAGCACATTAAGTCTAGACATATCTTTTTTAAGCTTCTTAATAAAATCTAAAATAACGCCATGTGTTGCGGGAACTCCTACCACATTTGGAAATCTATAAATACACACCTTGTCTAAAAAAGACTCCAGACAAGCACTAATTAATGCCTCAGATGATAATTTCATCGCACCATAATTAGATATTGGCATAAGTGGACCAATATCTTCATGTAGCCTATTTTTATTAAAACCATATACAGCTGAACTTGAAGCAAAATAAAGCTTTTTGCAGTTTATTTTTCTCATAATTTCCAATGTTGAAACTGTTGACATGAAAGTATCATAAAGATCAACACTCAAATTTTCCACACCTGCAGGTATGTCGGAGTTAGCTGCGAGATGCCATACCTCATCTATCTCATTACCCTGAAGCACTTTTAAAACTTTTTCAGTGTTATTGACATCAACCTGATGAAAATCAACTCTAGTGGTATCAATGAAGTCAGTAGAACCTAATGATAATTTGTCAATCACAATAACATCTATGTTGTCTTGCAACATTTTGTCAATCAAAGAGCTGCCAATAAAACCTGCACCACCTATTACTAATTTTTTCATAATTTAAATCACCAATTCAACTGATATATATCACCATTGAAAGGGTCATCTAAGTCAGTACTTCGATATTCA
>Ga0181565_10004953_pt1 | contig 10199 bp, 8 predicted proteins | sample 101ome_16_FD_129661 | JGI IMG/M metagenome (GOLD analysis project Ga0181565, IMG submission 129661) | Coastal salt marsh microbial communities from the Groves Creek Marsh, Skidaway Island, Georgia - 101401AT metaG (megahit assembly) | ecosystem: Environmental > Aquatic > Marine > Intertidal zone...
TCCGGCTATTTTAAACAAGTATATTGAAGAGTCATTACAGCAAAGCTATTTTGTCCAGACATGTAAAATATGTCATAAACCATTACCATTGAACTTTAGGTATGGAATTTGCCAGTCTTGTTTTAAGAAAAATTACACAAAAAGACACACAAGAAGAAGATAGGAAATGTTTTATGTTTATTCATCAATCATTTTAATAAGTGTGTTTGTTAGTACGCGTGGCGTTATCCCTGAAGCAAGTGTTTTTGTTATTGTATAGTTGCTTGATTTTATTGGTTGAGTAGCTCCAATGAGAATGATTTTGGGCTTAGAAAAGATATTGTTGTGATAATAATCTAAATATTTTTGTGCAGAAGTAGACAGAAGATTGTTTTCTAAAACAATCACCTTAATAGTATTTTTCATCGCCCATTTAATACTTTCTAATTCGCTAATAAAAGATTTTACTTCAAGTGTTTTTCTTGTACTAACGATAGATTGAGAGTACTCTAAAGAACTTTCAGCCGATGATGTAATAATAAGAATGTAGTCTTTTTGCTGTTCACAAAGATAATCGTAAAGTTTATAAAGTTCTTGATTCTCTTCATTTGCTTTCCCCTCATCTATAGTGCTGAGGTAGTATTTTAAATATGTTTTTGTATTGAGTTCCACATCAATTGAAAAACTTTTAAAATAGTTCATTGTTTCAGTTGAATTCTTTGCCTCTTTCCAAAGAAGCGAATCAAGAAGGTATGCTTGAGCATCTAAAATATTTGTAATACTTGCTTGGTACTTATCAGCTTCAGTGTGAAATGTTTTAAAGAAAGTTTGTCTGTAATTATCTTCAAATACTTTAAGGCGTTTTGTATTTTTTTCTAAAATTTCTTGCAGTTGAGCCATCATATGTACAATATCAGCATATGTACCATTGATCACTTTAAGTTTTCTTTGCAGTTCTTTTAAGAGTTCTTTGTTTCTAGTAGCTTGAATCTCTTTTTTCTTTTTCTCTTTTTGTTTTCCTACAGTTTGTTCTTTTGTCTTTAGCAGGTTTAATTTGTCTTTAGTTTGTTTCGTCATAGTTTTTACTAGCATATATTCAACTTGAGCTGAGAGAAATATTTCGTCAAAAGCAACTAAAGGGTACTTGACCTTTTTGTCAAAATCATCTTTAATTTGACTAGTAAACTTTAAATCATCACTTATAGATTTTATACGTAAAGTAATAATATTTTGATCAATATCAATCAGATTGTTAAACATTGTCCATATAAAACGTCTAGCTAGTGAATAACTCAATCTACCACTTACTTTATTATATCCTTCGCGTTTTGTTACCTCGGCTTTAATATATTCAAAGTAATTATGAATTGTTTCAGATATATCTTTAGATAAAGATATTTTTCTCTCAAGCGAATCTAAGTTGTTACTTGAACTGTTTAGAAAAGAATTGAGTTCTTTTTCTGCTTTAGTTAAATCAGTGTTTTTGTTTTCTGTATCTTGTATAGTTGTGTTTGTAGTTTCAAAGTCAGATGTATCATCATCTTTTTGAGAAGCTTTTTCAGAAGTTTCAGGTTTTTTGTTGACTTTTATATTTATAGGAATGTTATTTTCAATTTTAAATTTTATTTCTAAGCCAGTAGCAGGGAGTATATCATATTCATCCCATTGTTCAATAGAAAATTTTATTTTTTCTTTACTTTTAGTTATAGCAATGCCACTACCAGTTGTTTCATTATAAAAAAGTATTTTTGCTTTTTGCATAGAAGCTGTTCTCCTAAAGAGTTTGAAGTCTGTTTCAAAGTTAGTGTTTTGTTTTACACTAACTCATTTCAGCTGTTAGAAATTTTAACTATGAAACTCTTCAATTGTAGCTTGGAGTGATTGAGCGATTGTAACAAGTTTTCCAAGGTCTTCTTCTATATGAAGTGCACTTGTTCCATTTGCTGTTGAGATCGCTTGAATCTCTGAAATATCTTTGATGATATTTTCGATCTCTGCAGACATTGTGTCACCATCTTGTCTTGCTTTGTGTGCAGCTTGATTTGAATTTTCCATAGCATTTGATGTAATAGAAATTTTATCCTCTACATCATTCGATATTTCAGTGAGTTTTTCAATGTTTTTTGCATTTTGATTCATCTTGTCGCTTACATCATTAATAGATTGAACAATAGTGCTAACGCTCATATCAATCTCTGTAAGAGACTTTTGTGTTCTCTCAGCAAGTTTTCTTACTTCATCAGCAACAACAGCAAACCCACGACCATGTTCACCAGCTCTTGCTGCTTCAATTGCTGCATTGAGTGCTAAAAGATTTGTTTGTTCTGCAATATCTTTGATAACATTGAGAACCTCTTTTACTTGATCAGCATTTGTTTTGAGTCCTGAAAGTTCACCTGAAAGTTCATTTTCAGTTTCTACAAAAGAATTTACTTCATTTGAAAGAGTATTGAGAGATTCTCTGGCAGCGTTGAGGTCGTTGTTCGCATCTTCAACCATTGTTTGAGTTTCATGAGATGTTTCACTTACATCTGATAAAAGTCTTTGGATCACTTCACTTCTTTGCGTTGTTTTATCTACTATTGTCTGTTCTTTCTTTGTGCTTTCGACAATTACATGGCTTGATGCTTGAAGGTCTTTGGCAATTTCACAGTTTTGATGCCCTAGCTCTTTAACATCATTTACAGTACCTTGAACCATCCCGATGAAGTTGTTAACTTCATTTGCTGCTTCACCAAACTCATTCCCTTTTTGATGTTTCAAACGCTTTGTAAGATCTTTATCTCCACTTACAAGTTCTGAAGTTCTATTTTTCAGAGAATTGAGTGGTTTGAAGATCTCACGCATAAAAAATACAGATGCCAAGATTACAAATGCAATAAGAGCAATAACAAGTGCCAAGAAAAGTATAGTCTCAGTTTTTTGAATATCAGTATCAGTATTATCTAGAGAGATAACAACTTCCATTGCACCTAATACATCTCCATCAGAAGCATTGTAGTGACAAGATAAACACTTTTGTTCTGCTACCATAGGTTGCATCATAGTAATAGTATGGTGACCATTTTCATTTTTTTCAATTACTTTAGTTGTTTTGTTTTGTAAAACATCAACCATCAAAGGATCACTTGTAAATGTTTCACCAGGCTTTCCATAGATCTCAAGAACAGCTTTTGATTTTGCAATACTAAGCGATTCTATACCATCAATTGAACGGGCATGCTCAAATGCATCTTCTACGACAGCAGGATCTCCCATCATCATACTTCCGGTCATCGTTTGAAAGATAGATTTGCTAAGCATTTCTAACGATTTTTTTGTGGTTTTTTGAGAAAGGTCATTGAGGGTATAGGATAAGTATCCAGATATAGCAAAAAGACCTATAATACTAACAGCAAGAATTGAAACAATTACTTTTGATTTTACAGATGTGAACATATGCTTTCCTAGCAAAATTTTAGAATGTATTGATTATAGCAAAAAAAAACTTTTTATAGTATAAGTTTTGTCTATCTAAAATTAGCTAGATGCAAGGGGTATTTTATTTGCAAAATAGACGTAAGGCATTTTCGAGTTGATTTTGACTTATATTCGTTTCCATATATTCGAACGTGTTTTTTCTTTTTTTTAGTTCTATATCAAGTGCAATTGCAAGTGCTTTAAGTGGATGACCAGCATTTGGACTTTCATGTTTTTGCCCCTCCTCATAAAAAGAAAAGAGATCTTTTTGAGAAGAAAAAAGCATAATCAAAGTTGCTGTTATTCTAGATGGTATGTAATTAAGAACATCATCAAGTAGCGCTGTGGCTTTTCCGTAAAGTGTATACTTTTTTGTTTTATATCCTACATACACATCAGTAGTCTTCACTGTTTTATAGATTAAAATTCCAGGGATTCCAAATAGTAAAAGATAAAAAATTGGAGCAATTACTTTGTTGTTCAAATTTTTTGCAAACAACTCTAGACTCAAAGCATAGAGTTTATTTTGTTCCACTTCACCGATTTCATATTCTGAAAAATATTTTTGAAATGTATGTTTATCCCCTTTGTGAAGCATCTCTTTTAAAAACTCTTGAAGTGTTTTGTAAGAGATAAACATAGAAGCTACAAAGGAGGATATCAAGACGGTAAAAAGTGTACTAAAGTAGCTTAAATATTCTTCAATCACTATGCCAATAAATCCAATAGATCCGACCATGAAAACTATAAGATAAACACCACGAACAAAACTATCTTCATAATAACTCCGTTCAAACCAAAAGATCATATCCTTAATATATTCAACTGGATGGCGAAAAAACTTGAATTCACCAAATATTTTATCGATAATATATGCAGTGATAGCTATAAGGATGTTAGTCATCAAGTGCCCTCATAATTTTTTCTATATCTATATTTTCTTCAATTTTTGAAGTAAAAGTTTGTATAGTCTTTTTTTTATATTTTTTGAAATTATATCCATTATAATCTTGATTAATCTTTGAAAATATTTTATAACGAAGTGTATCATTCTCAAAAATCCCATGTATAAAGCTTCCATAAATGTTTTTTTTCTTTTGAGAGATTTTTTTTGCTACTGCATTATGAATTTCATAGCCTTGAACTTTAAGATCAAATAGCTTGTAGGTAGTTCTTCGAAGTCTCTTTTTGCGTTTAAAGATAACCTCTCCTTTAAAAAGACCAAGTGCTCTAGTCTTTTTTTGATTTGATTCTATCTGTTTAGGGTCTAAAATTTTTTCATGCATCATCTCATACCCACCACAGATACCAAAGATCATTTGAGAACTATTGCATAAGTATTGAGAGAAGTTTTTTTGGTAAAGCCAATGTAAATCATCAACTACTCTTTTTGAACCAGGCAGTATGATAAGATCACATTCTTTTATTTGCTGAAGTGTTGTAAGAAAAAACACTTCGAGTTGAGGGTCTGCTATAAGTGGTTCAAAGTCTGTGAAGTTTGAGATGTGGGGAAATTGAATGATACCTACTTTTATGATGCTGTTTTTTAGGTTTTGAGAATAATTTTTGAGTGATTCAATATCTTCAAATGCAAGATTAAAAGGTGTGTAAGGGATCACACCTAAAACAGGAAGTTTAAATTTTTTTTCGATGATTTTTACACCATTGTCAAAAAGTTTTCTGTCTCCTTGGAACTTATTGATTATAACCCCTATAACGTTTGAACGACGTTGTTCTGGTAAAAGTTTATAGACACCATAAATTGAAGCAAAAACTCCACCACGTTCTATATCTGCTACTAAAATTATTTTTGTTTGAAACTCTTGGGCAATGAAAAGATTTGAAAGATCTTTATCCATAAGGTTAAGCTCTACTGGGCTTCCAGCACCTTCAGCAATTATGCAATCGTATTTTTTTTGAAGTTTCCTAAATGAATTTGAAACGATTGGTTTTAAACTATCTAAATCATTAAAGTAAGTTTGTACATTTTTCTCGCTAAGGCTATATCCATTTACTATCACATGTGCTTGAGATTTTGGTCCTGATTTTAAAAGGATTGGATTCATATCTGGTGAAGTGTAAAGACCCAAGGCTTTGGCTGTAAAATATTGTGCAACAGCAATTTCACCACCCTCATCAGTAACTTGGGAGTTGTTGGAGACATTTTGTGCTTTAAATGGGGCTATCTTTATGCCTTGCTGTTGAAGAATAATACTAAGAGCAAAGGCAATTGTTGATTTTCCAGCATCACTACTTGTGCCAAAAATACTCAATGAGTGCATTAGATATCTATTCCGTCCCAAAACTCATCAAAGTCTAAGTTTGTCATTGCATTTTCATCTTCAAGATTCTTTTCTAAAAGTTTTTTTTGTTCTTGTAAGAAGTATTCTTCCAAGGCTTCATTGATCATTGTACTTGTGTCTTTTTTTAAAACTTGTGAAAAATTTTGGAGGTTTTGTAGGTTGTCTGCTGTGAGTGTAAAGTGTCTATCTTCCATGATTTTTTCTTTCATATGTTGGGGCTACGTAAGATATTTTTTTAGTATTTCATATAAGAGATCTTCATCAATTGGCTTTGAGAGATAGTCATCCATACCTGCTTTTATAAACCTCGTTTTATCCCCTTCCATAGCATTCGCAGTAAGTGCGATGATAGGAGCACATTTTTCTTGATATTTGTCTCTGAGTATCTCCATAGCTTCTGTTCCATTTCGATTTGGCATATTTTCATCCATTAAGATTAAATTATGAATATCAGGATTATAGAGACGTACAACTTCTATCCCATCATTTGCAAGGGTTGTTTCAAGGCCATAATCTTCTAAAAGAAGTTTAATAAGCATTTGATTTGTTTTATTGTCTTCAGCTATAAGAACATTCCCAGATATTGTTCCCTCTTTAGAAGCTTCAAGGTGTACCTCTTCATCTTTTTGAACTTCACCTACTTTCTCAATTGGCAAAGTGACGATAAATGTACTTCCTTTTTCTTCTTCAGATTCGAGTTCTATTTTACCTTGCATCAATTCAACAAGATTTTGGGTAATGCTTAGTCCTAAACCTGTTCCACCATAATGTCTTGTTGTGCTTCCATCTGCTTGTACAAAAGGTTTGAAGATTTTATCTTGGACTAATTTATTCATTCCGATACCATTATCTTTGATCTTTAAAATGAAGTTTCCTTCATGGTAGTCAGCTGAAAATGATACATCTCCATTTTTGGGAGTAAATTTAATGGCATTGGATATAAGGTTGAGAGATATTTGGTTGATCCTTGTAAGGTCTCCCAAAAACATAGCCTTAAGTGATTCAGACAAGTGTGTATGAAAGTTCAAGCCTTTTTGATGCACAAGAACTTCGAATTGTTCTGTAAAAGCATTTATCTCATGATATGCATTAAACTGATATGGATTTAAGGTGAAGTTTTCATCTTTAATTTTGGAAAGATCTAAGATATCATTGATGAGGTTAAGAAGATTCTCTGAACTTGAGTGGATCTGTTTTGCCATCTCTTTGTAAGCTTTTTGAGTTAATTTTTTTGTTAAAATCGAACTAAATCCTATAATCGCGTTGAGAGGTGTACGAAGCTCATGACTCATGTTTGATAAAAATTGATCCTTAGCTTTTTGCGCTGTAATATCATGACTAATCGATGTATATCCTTGAACATTGTTGTTTTTATCGAAATCTGGAAGCAGTGAACATTTGAGCCAGAAATGGGAACCGTCTTTCTTTTTCCCTTTAATTTCGCCCTCCCAGGTTTCTCCTGCATTCACTGTTTCTCTGATATTGGTAATTGTACTTTGATTCATATCTTGATGCATTAGAACAGTTTGGTGCCTTCCAACAAGCTCTTTTTGATCATATCCTGACAAATCTTCTAGAGCTGGACTTACATAAGTGATGTGCCCATTGATATCAGCTTTTGAACTTACGACATTTTCACCAAAGAGTTGTAGAGATTGATTTAGGTCATACGTGAGCTTTAATTCAAGCTCCATCTTCTCTTTTAATGCTTTGTTGGATCTCTCTAGCTTGTTTATAAAATAGTTAAAAGTTAGGTTAAGAAGATAGATCACTATAAGCGATAATATCAATATGGAGATGATATTGTCACGCATAAAGCTTTGATATTCATGTTTAAAATCACTAATATTACTTGCTAAAAGAATTTTCGCAACAGTTTCACCATTTTGATCAAAAAGCTTTAAGGAATTGTCTACTGAGAAATATTCTCCAGTTTCTGATTCATAATGAAATTTATCTGTCTCTTTTTTTGTTGAGAAGGCTATTTGAAAAATCTTTTGAAGCATTGGATCATCACTAGTGATTGAAAAACCATCTTTACTCATATACGATTGATTTTTAAGTGAGACATTGGTATTTTCTGATTTTACAATAAGAGCATGCGAAACATTAAAAAGTTTTGAGATATCTTTGGTAAAGCGTTCTGTCATTATCCCAACTTCTACGAGTCCAATATAACTGTTTTTGTAAAAAATAGGAGTTACAACTCTATAGCTCATTTTTAGTTTTCCAATTTCAAAACCAAAAAGTCGCTCTTTTTTTTCGTTGACATCAATAATGATTTTTCTTTTTTTATTTAAAGGATCTCCATACATCTCTGGCTTATGAACGCGCAAAAATGTAGATCCATTATCTAATCTGAATGTCATAATTTTAAGATAAGGATCAAGTTCGCTTAAATAATTAAAATGTTTTTGAACAAGCTCGTAAAGTTTCTCTCTGTCTTTATCTGCAAAAGCTTTTGTGACACCTTCACGATTCAGAAGGGCATCGATTTTTATTGAATAGTCTCTTTGTGTTGTAAGGATTTGATTTTTAAAATCTTTATGAATTACACTGTGTGTATTCTCAATTTTAGAATCGTAATTTTCTTTATACTTTGAAGACTGGTATACAAAGAGCAGAGCACCATTTATAACAATGATTGAAAGAATTAAAAAAAGAATATTTCTTTTTGTTACCTGTATAAACATTCAAAGTACCACCCGTTATTAAGCTGAAATTGTAACATTTTAAGCTTCAGATAAAGAATACGAGTTTAATGTTTAGGTCTTTTTGCAGTTTTTCATTACCTTCTTCCATTCTATATCAAAGTTTTTTTCAACATAAGCTTTGTGATGTGGAACACCACAAGAGGAACAATCTTGGTGAATAGCATCTCCAAAAAGGGCTTGTTTTCCATCTTTTGATTCAATACTACAAAAACTAAACTGTGTATTGTTGTCAACTTTTTTGAATCCATTGTCATTAAAGCGAAAGTTTGGACATGCACAAAGGTAGCAATTTAGCTCTTCCATATCATGACATTTTTTATTTTCTGGGTATAAAAAACAAAAGTCAGGTTCATTTTTCACCATGTTTTCAAAATCAAAATATTTAATGATCTGACTTTTTGTTAGTCCTTTTTTAATGAGTTTGTTGACAATTTTTTTGTGTTTGTTAGCGTGTTCTTCAAACCACTGTTCATACGTCATAATCGAGTCCTAAAAGAATGTGTAAGGTAGTAAATAATCATTACTTCAACACAAACAAGTAAAAAATGGATGTTATAAACTTGAACTTGTTTGTCATGTATCTCAAAAAACTTTTCAAGAAAAGTATAAAAAAAGTATGAAAAAACCATTCCAAGTAAATAGCCCTTTTGTTTTGCTACATCAACATACTCAAGAAACTTTGTTTTTTTTAAAAAAAGTGTTTCAGCACGAACGAGATAGGAGCCAAAGACAAAAGTTATTTGGTATCCTATGTATATGATAAGAGCTGTTATATAACTATATGAAAATAATAAAAAATAGACAAGTACACTGAGTAAAATTAGTTCTATAAAAAGAGATATCTTGTAGAAGTAATGAATATTGAGAATTTTGTAGTAAAACTTTGCAACAACAAGCATACTAAGTGCAAGTAAAACACCACCAATACTATAAATTGATGGCATTAACGGTGTGTAAAGCACAAAGATACTACCAACACTAAGACCTAAAAACAAAGAGTTGAGAAGTTTGTATTTCAAAAACTCTCTGGTGTTGATGGCTGGTTTTTTCATCTAAAATTTAATTTTTACGCCTGCTAAGGCAGTTGTTTTGAAATTTATAGGATAGATGTTGTCATTTTTAATCCATAAACCATTTTTTTGGCTAAATATATTGTTTATCTTAGCAAAAAACTCTAAGTTTTCATTTGTGTAGGAAGCCGAAAAATCGGTTGATTTGTATGCTTCTTGTTTTTGAGAAAAATTGTTTGCAAAATCTTCCGCAGCATATGCCTCACTTCTATAAACTTGGTGAAGCGATAGAAGCGTTTTTATGTTTGGAAGATAGTTTAGAGAGAGTTTTACACTATGATTTGGAACATTAGGGAGTTTTTTATTTGCGTAATTGTTACCATTTTCTATCTCTTTATCAATAATAGCTTGAACATAGTTGTAATTTAATACGAGGTTAAATTCTGGAGCAAGAAGTAATTTATCATAAAAATCAAATCCATACTTGTGTGATTTATCGATGTTAGTATTTCTTGAACTCACATATGTTGGGTCTGAATAGTAATAAATCTCATCATTGAGCTTGGAGTAAAACGCAGAAACTTTTAGCTTATTTTGTGCGCTTATATGATTAAAACCAAAAGTAATTGTATCTGTAACCGAGGGTTTTACGTAGCCATTAAATGCACCTGTTGTATAGCTAAAAAGTCTATCTAAATCTGCTGATTGGTAGGTATGAGCATAATTTGCAAAGA
>Ga0181565_10004962_pt1 | contig 10189 bp, 2 predicted proteins | sample 101ome_16_FD_129661 | JGI IMG/M metagenome (GOLD analysis project Ga0181565, IMG submission 129661) | Coastal salt marsh microbial communities from the Groves Creek Marsh, Skidaway Island, Georgia - 101401AT metaG (megahit assembly) | ecosystem: Environmental > Aquatic > Marine > Intertidal zone...
CGCTGTTGAGTTCCTGGGCGGACGTGCTCGACCGCGTGACGGGCGAGATGTACCGCAGCGGGTACCAGCCGAAGAACCCGGACGCGTGGAGCGACGGGATGGGGACCAAGAGGGCCTGAGTGGCTGAACACTTGTGTGGATGTTGCGAAACATCAATCGGGCCTTTTCATGTGCTGGAAGTAACTTCAAGTGTCTTACAACTCAAGGAGGGCCGTGCCAAGCGGAGATGACTGGCACTGGCTTGACTCAATCGAGCCGATTCTGGCGAATGAAGTTGGGCACCGCTTTGAGAAAAAACCTGCCAAAAATCCAAGCAACATAGTCTACCAAGCATGGTTTCAATGTAAAAAACGGCTCCTTTCTATGGAGGCCACTGATGAATTGAAGAGGCTTTCATGGTCGTTCAACATCCCTGATGAATCCGACCAAAATATCGATATTGAGCAACTTGAGCAGGAGCTGGGAGGAAAGGCTCAGTCGCTTTTGCTGTTGGCAGATGTGTTCAAATTCCTGTCTGAGAATCCAAATGCAACAATTCTCAGGATTCGATCCCAAGCTGGGATGAAAAAAGGAGACGAATGGGGGCCAAAAGTTGTCTTGAAATGCGATCATGTGTACCAAATGTACGGCCCCTCCACCGACAAACGTCGTGAAACGCTGAAAACAAATCTCAAACGTGCAGAGCGGTGTAGAAATACCGCTCTATCAACAGACATGTACGCTTGGGAACGAGGGCCCCACGGGAGCGACCAGCTCCTCACAGGGTTGTTTGACGGTGGAAAATCGCTGAATGAAACATTCGCAGATAATCCCAAAGACGCTGTGGAGGGCATCTGGCGCTACTTCTTCCCGATCGGGACAAATCGGCTTCAAAGCCGAGTCATCAAGCAGTCTTTAGAGGACGTGAAAAAATCCCTTCCTCGGTTGAAGGAAAAGAATTTTTCCTATCAAAATAGCCACTTCAACTTGGAGAAGTTGCTCGGGAAAAACACTGTATTGGTCCTCACCGAAGCCACGGAGAAGGACAGTGAGACTGAGAAAGAAAGAGAGTATTGTTTCGTTCATGGCGATGAATGGGGTGAGAATTTTCTCGCATCCGAATCCTTTGGGCTGTACATGATTGATCTTGAAGATGCGCTGCTCTTGGATTACGGCGAGCATGGAACTCAACCAGAGGACTACATCAATGGGAGAATCACATCTTGCGGAGGGCGGCTATGGCGTCGCATTGTCAATGCTCTTGACGAAGCCGTGGCTCCGGGGGACCCCCCCCCACACCCGGCGGCATTGAGCACCGTGCTTAGCGCAGCCCGCCTTGTCGCAGCTCTAATCCAGTACGCTTCCTTCTATGGAAATGTTTCCTCGGCGCCTCAGGTCACCAAAGAATGGTGTGATGGCATCCTGAAATGGTCATGCGAAACATTCAGCAAAAGGTTGGAGCAAAATCATGAAATTGATGCGGATATGCGTCGTGATGCAACGATCCAATTCTTGCTCGGATGCCTTGACTGGGGCATGCACTGGGAGAAAAAGAGGACGGAAACAAACGAATCAAAATTTCCTGACTCTCATTGTTTCTTTGATGCTGTTGCAGCACTTCTCCAGGCTGCAAGCACCGTTGATAAGGAGGATTTTTGGAATCCCACAACGTACAATCAAACCCGAAGAACCCCGGAGGGGACGAGCCGTCGAATTCAATTTCGCCTCGACAATGTTGTTGGATTCACAAAGGACGAACTTTCATTCATGAGACGGCCTGTGCGGGATGACCCCGAGATTGAATCCGTCATCTTAGATAAAATAAGCAAACAAGGCGCATCCGAACTTGGATATGGGCCCGATGGAACAACTTTCTTTGATGTTCAAAGTGAGGAGTGGATGTATGTACAATCCAAGGATGCAAAACCATGGGTTTCGATCAACAAGGACATTCCGGACCAACAAGAGCGCGTTCGGAGCGGAGGTCGAGCGATTCACATTCGCATTGATACATCCCTACTGGAGAAAATTGGCGCACCTGAGGACATGATGAAGGAGGCGGAAGCATCCTTCCACATACTGCTCTCCATGTGTGAGAAAGCGGCAGAGTCAGCCCCTAAATTGCACTTTGAGGCAGTCGATTATAACGAGGATCATAAACTTCAGAGCTTCAAAAAACGGCCTCATCTCGTCACGCCGCTCCTTCTGTTCTTCGATCTCTCAACGTTGACCCACCACCTTGAGCACCATCTTGAATTGGCGAAATCTGAAGATTCTGAATATTCAGCCATGGTATCGCGGAAAGACAATTTTGTCGCACTGCACAGCGTTTGTGCACCCAAAGATCACAGAGGCGAGGCGCTCCAACAACTGCACGAGCGCTTGGTTTCGGGGCATGCGGTAACCTGGATGCCGAGGGACGACAGAGAATATGCTGCAATCATCGGCGCTTTTCTTGAACAAACTGCTCGGGCCCTCGTTTGCCTGATCAGCTATCCAAAGGATCGGTATGACAATTTACGCAAGGCGTTCATGACCAACAGGCATGCTGGCTGGAAACGCTCTGAACGCGAACCCCCATCCACCACAATCAACATCTCACCAAAGCCCCTACCAACCGGCGAATATCCAGTGCACCCACCAGAAATTTACCAGAGCAACCACATGTTGTGGTTGAACCCGATCTTGCGACACCTGGATTCCTATCTCTTCGACCCTGGTGCGGACGCATGGCATGAAATCGATCAATTCGTCCGGCGCATGGAACAGATCCGCAACATCAACTTCACTGCATCAAGGCACGCCTCGAGCGCGGATGGGTTGATTGAGGATATTCAAAAAAACGCACCTTTTTTCACCCAATCATGGGCAGAATGGGAAGTAGAAGTAAAGCGCATGCATCGATCGCTCAAAGGATTGGATTCGAAGATGAAGACGTTTTCATCTGAGAAAGAATGGAAAGGGGTTGTCTCCGCCGCAATGGAGGTAGCAAACGTAAATACCGACGGAATTACAGGTCCGCTTGAAAAAATCGTGAGGTGTGCTCAGCTTCGACTGGCGTTGGTGGAGTTGGGGAACGCAATGAGCAAATATGATCCTTTATCGGATCAGTCCGAGTTCTTGAGAGGACTGTTTGAATTTTGAAGGAGGCACAGACATGGAAATCGACCGTCTTCGTGATGTGGCACTGCATGCAATCGCATCCCTTTCCACTCGGCCTGAAGGGCTCCAACTCATGGATCGGCCATGGGAGTTTTTGTTGAAGAAAACGGACAGTCCGTTCTTGGATTGGGGAAATGAGCCACTCAACCTTTGCGCAAAAGCACTTGAAACCATGAAACAGGGCAATGTGAATCAGGTCCCGTTCATGATTACAGCATATTCGGGTGCCGGAAAATCGCTCTTTATGTCCCAACTTGCGGCGAACATCTTGCAGTCTGTACACGATTACAACGAAAATGGGTCGGATGGCAGGGATGAGCCTGAATTCCCGCGTTTCGATCTCGCATTTTCGCAATTAAAGGGACAAGGCGCCGAACCACAATCGCTCGAGGAAGCGATCTGCATCGGCTTGGATTCCACCCTTGCATGCAATGGATTTGATACGCTTGAACGAAGATGGGACGAAATTGGGAGCAAGCATCGCCGGTGCCTCATCATCGATAGCCTGGATGAACTCGAACACAAGTACGCAGGAGAATGGTGGCAAGTAAGCACTACCATGATGCAAAAGGGATGGGTTGTCGTCTGGTCGTGTCGACGAACGGACTTTTCGTCCCGGCTCAAAGAAAAAATCCCCTCTGAGTACCGCGAAGCGTTCAACAAACTCAACACGGATTGGTCTTGGGATGTGCAGCTAAATCTGGAGAACAAAGTACGAATAAAATCGTCCATCTCAGGATTAGATAGCAGATTCGAAGAACTTGGTGAGAAGAAAAACATCGCTGAGCAATTCCTTGAATCAGCGCATAAATCAACGCCGTTGCTGCAAATTTTTTCGACCAACTTCCTCTTGGACGATGAAACAAGAAAAAAAGCCAATGAAAAACTCGGAGAGCGGTTAGCACATCGCGTCATCACCTTCGTTGAGGGGATCGACCAACATTACGAGAATTCGGGAGCAATGTGCTCGGCGACGTATTTTGAGTATTTTTACAAAATTCATCCTGTATACATCCTGCTCGAAACGACACAGGACCTCCTAGTAGATAGCCGAATGGGCGGGGGAAGTCAGTGGGAAGCTCTCTGCAAATCAACCAATTACTCAAATGAGACCGTCAATATTGAAGCCATCGATGAGGAGTTCATAGAAGACCTGATTGATTACGGCCTGCTCATACAGACGGGGAGAAATCAACACAAGTGGCGTCACCGAGATTTCGCGATGCATGCATACATCCAGGGGGCGGGCGGACTTCGAAGTTTCTTGGAAAGCCCTCCGAGCGATGACATGTTTGGCCATCTTCGGTTGCATGAATTTTTTGATGAAATGTGGGCGTGGAAGTCAACTTCAAATTCGGACGAGCGGAAGAAGCACGAGCAATACGTGATTGACTTCGATCGAAGAACTGCATCTGCATTCAAGCACGTGAAGCCTATGGCGGACGAGGCGCAAACCAACAACGAATTGGTTGATTTTTTACACGGTATTGATGATGGCTTCGAGACCCTTCTTTACAGTGAACATGAAATTAATGACGAAGAAGTTTCAAAACTCAGTGAAACACAAGTCAAGAGCGTCCAAGACCAGCAAGGCCATACCTTGATTTTGAGAGGTTTTCCGGGAACTGGAAAGACGTTCACTGGAACCCGGAGGCTGCTTCACCGCCACGCGGTTCGCTACCGTCAAGGGCAACCTGTTCGTAGTTTGATTGTCGCGTTCAACGACTACCTTGCCAAGAGCATCCGCACGGAGCTTGTTAAGGAAAAATACGCCGAACTCGACCCCCTGCCGAACGAGGCTCGCAAGGAAATTCTGGACAACATCGACGTGCTCTCCATGAAACAAGTGTACGAGCAGTGGACCCCGGACTTGATTCCTAAAAATAACGATGCTTGGTTGCTTCAAGCTGAGCAAATCCATGCCTGGTACGATGAGTGGCGGCAGACGGCGGGGGACGGGTTGACCTACACGGCTGCTCTCGATGAAGTGCAGATCCATCTGTTTGACAGTCGAACGGGTGAGCCCCACATGGACCTGACTGAGGATGAGCAAAACAAACATGACGAAGAGCGACAACGGCTCATCCTTTTGTGGCGCCGATTCGTTGTTGATCGCCTGAAAGTGCAATCAATGATGGCTGAAGAACAAATCGCTGCACAGGCGCGTGAACGATTGATTGCCTACGAGGCTGCAAACAATGCCAGGACAAACCATCTCGCACCACACGAAGAAGAGGCCATTCGGAAGGTCATCGACAAGAAGAATTTTGCTAAATTGATGAAGAAATTCGCAGAAACGAATTATGACATGATTATGATCGACGAGGTGCAGGACGTCAATCCACTCAGCACGCATTTTCTTTCCTACCTTGCACCCCACCGGGGCGAAAATGCGGACCGATTCATCCTTGCTGGAGACGAAAACCAAACCATCAATGGTCGGGATTTTGTTTGGTTTCGGTTCCTTCGCAGGCTCTCGGACTTGACGGAGATCGCGGTCAAAACTGCAAAACAATACGGGCACCATATCGCGACGGACGACGAGACATCGCGACCAAGGGGGCACCACCTCTACGGGCTCCATTGGAAGAAAACCAACGCAGACATGAAGGAGATCAAGGGAGATGTGTTGCTAAAAAATTACAGAAATCACGAGGAAATTCTAAATTTTGCTACCCTTGCCTGGAGAAAATGGCCCGACGAAGACGAGATTGTCCGACTTCAACAGGACGACGATGCGGTTGTGACCGCTGATGGGGACCCGGGTATGATGGAGCCGGTGAACCGCACGGGTAGCAAATCCACCGAGGAACCGCTTCTCTTCTTGCAAACGGATTCCGTGGAAACGTTCGTCGATGGCGTCAAATTTCTGATCGAAAAAATTCAGGAAATCCCCAACACAAGCCTACTCGTCATGTCCAAACCGATGGAAGAATTGATCATCCGCCTCATGGATGGCATCGAAGAAGAGGTCGAAGTGTTCAACGTTTGGAACATCAAGGGCCTTGAGCGAGAAAACGTGGTTCTCCTCGGAAGTTACTTCGTCGCTGATTCGGACCCCGACATCGATCGAATACAATTGAACGCCCAGAACAAATTTAAATCTTATGATGAATTAGGTTCCGAACATCGGTCTGAAATCCGGAAACAGTTTAGGCTTTTGCGAAGAAAGCACTTGGTAGCTCATACACGTGCAAAAGTACGCATGATATGCCTCTACCCGCCGCGTGAGAGGATTAGTCCTCTTCTAAAAGGAATTGAAAAGTACTCACAATACACGCACGCCAGTTCAAACAAAATTCGCGAAAAATATGAACATGACGTCGGCTCCAGGGCGGAGATTGAAGAACGTTGGGGTCACGTTTTTGACAGTGTCACAACGATGATCTCAGAATTGTATTCCCTCCAAACTTTTGATGAAGGGATCGACCTGTACAGCAAGTATGCAGACTATCTGGAAGAAGAAAACCTTCGAAGGTACCAAAGCCGGTGGAAAAAACAACTCGAATTGGACCGTCTTCGCTCTGAAGAAAAGAAGGGGAATTCCTTCCTTTTGAAATGGATGAGTCGCAGGTTGAACTTCAATAAGCCTGAAAAGATCAAACCAGATTCTATCGCCCTGCGCCACTTGATGAATCCCCCTAGGCGCATGTCGCGTGATGACGACGAATCGGCCGTCAGTCTGACCATCCATGATATGTACACTGAAGTTCAACAGCACCTGCGCGGGCTCTCTCAAACGATGTGGAGTGAAGATTCCTTTGAGCTGTTCAAGCGACTTGCCGGCAGAATCAGCGATATGAAAACGCGTGTTGAGAACACGGATGCGAATCAACTTGCAACCATGCTGACTGATGAGTTGAGGAAGAAATCAGATACGGGACAGAATCAGAGGTTTGACGAACTTGAAGAACGGGCTGAGCCGCTTTTTGCAAGTTTGGATCGTCAACTGCTCATGTTGTTGGATGCGGTTGAGAAAATGTTCGGGGGACTCCCCGTCGTCGAATTTATGTCATTGGAAGACTACGTTCGATACGTTCTCGCACAACGGAGTCGATTCGCTGACGGTTATATGAAACGGGCCTCCGGCAAGCATGGCATGGGTCACTTGCGCCTCGATCAAATGGGTGATGACAACATTCCCAGTTTAGTTCGGGACGTCTGGAAAACGCTTGATGCCGCCGACTTCCAAATTCCCCCAGGAACAACCCAGCCTCAACTTGTGATTTCCCAAGACAATGCGCATCGCCCTGCTTGCCTTGAAACAATGACTGCGTTCCTACAACGCCATGCCGACGAGGCCGTTTTTGAGAGCGGTCGCTTTGAAAGCGTTCTTCCCACCTTCAACCAATTTGTTTGTCACTCACTGAGGAAAGCCTGCGGGTCGAACAAGGAGTATCTCGAGCAACTCGCCGGAAACGAGGACTTCCGAGCATATTTGACTGAACTACTGAGGCTTGTACTCAACATCCATAATCGCCATGACAACTTTTCCTCAAAGGACAGCGCGCAGAAAAATGTCAATGACAATCAATTGGCGTTGTGGAGGGTTTGGGAAAAAGAGGGGCTGCTGGATGTGCTTGAGGCCATTATCTTGAATCCAACCATGAGGTTAGGCGATGATCCTGAATGGATGAGATGCGAACTCACCCGTATGTGGATCAAACTTCACGCACAGTACACGAAACCAGAATTGCTGGCGGAGATCAATGCTTCGTTCGTGGCCAAAGCCACTGAAGTCGAGGGTCTTTCAGAAAATTGGCGGGAGTTGGCGCAATCATATCTTTTCCCAGCAATCAAGAACTCCAAAAGCGCTCCAGCGATGCTGAAGTGGTGCCGAGAACACTTCCGCAAGGTGCTCGTTCCAACCCGTGCTGGTGAGCTGCAGTGGAACACCGGACGGCTGAGGGAGGGCCTCATGCCTACCCTCAACACTCGGCAAAAAATGAACAACCTCCTCCAGGACGAGGCAAAAAATCGCGTCGAAAAAATCCCGATGCTGGCGTTGAGGATGAACGTTGTTCGATACCTCGACGATAGGATAAATCTTGACCGCCCGAAGTTCTCCCATGATTTCCTGAAATTTTATGCGGAGACCATGGTTGCTTTGCGCGGTCTGCAGCAATATCAATCGATGCTCGACTATCCTTGGAACATCGACCGGCTTGATATGGGTAAATCATGGAAGGATGGATTTTGGAAGCATGCCCCAGAAGGGTGGGATCAATTCATGATAGAAGTTGGAGAACTTCTCGATGGTATGCTCTGGCAAAAATCTGACCCAATCACACATGAATACCTGGTCACCGTGGTTGGATTGAGTTTGTTGTTGAAACACATTCCACGGCCGAAGGAAGGCAAGGAGGTCACCAAAATCGATAGCGAGAAGTTTGAACTTGCCGGGGTCGTTGACGATGAACGACTACCTGAAACAGCAAGGGCTGGAATGCGGCTTGACCCTTCCAAATCAATTCAACTCACGGAGGACTTGGAAGACAAAAAACGGAAGGAGGTGCGCTCTTTCCTGTTGAAGAAACACCCGTTGCTCAGCATCCTCGGTTTGCTTGGGGAGAAGAACCATATCAACATCGATGAAGGCACATGGGCTGGAACAAAAGAATCAACCTCCGCATCAATCCAGTCCATAAGTGACAACCGTGAGGTCCTTGAAGCGCTTCAAGTGATCCTTACTCCGTCCGTCGAAAGAACCGATTTGACTGACGAGCAATATGATGAGCAAAAGCGAAAAACAAGAGCGACGTGCGTCGATTTACACTCTGAAGTCGCGTTCCATTTGGGCGATTATGTGTTCCAATCTGGACTTCAACGCGGTTTTTCACTGTACGAAATGCACAACCTTCTGAGTTTTGAAGCAGAGGATGAACTCAAAATTTCGGCTGATGACAAGCAGATAATTCTCTTCGAGGACCCATTTAACACAAGCCACATCAAAACAAAGACTGAACTGCTGATTTCAGACTTGCTTTCAACCGTCGAAGCCATAGGAACCGAGATTATTACCGTCGAAGCATTGATCATAAAATATCTCGAATTGAAGGCATACAACGCTGATACGATCAAGATCTACCTCACACCTTCTGAACGAGGAAATGCACTTCATGCAACCCAATCCAGTTCAGGAAAATGGATCCTTTCACTGGGGTGGAAAAACTCGGATTTTGCTCGCTACCTGACATATCAATTTGCAATTTATGAAGCCAAATACACGCACGATTGGTTGGCAGAGCGATTTAGGATGTTGCTGGATGCCTCGGAAAGAAAGGAAGCCTAGGGCGACGGCCGACGGAAGAATTGGTGAGCGGTGCGTGAAGAATCACAATGATTGTCGTGTTTTTTGGTTGAATCAAAGCACTGAGTTGAAATGCTGAGTGCCAAGTGATGTTGCGTGCCACCAGCAGATGATGTTGGTGACGAGCGTATCGTGGACAAGGTCCGCGCATTGCTTGATGACCATTCAATACGAGATTCATTGATTCTTACAGATGATGGCGCCATACCGTCCCCGTCTCATGAAACGCCTGAAATTCACAGCACCGCAGACGGAAGCGACGAGTGTTTCGCTCCACAGGACAGTCTCGAGCGAATGGCCCACCTCGGGCAAGATGAAAATAAAGAAGAATCTGATGACTCAGAAATTTCCCCCTCGCTTGATGCTTCTGCGATGAAGGATGCTGCTCCTCAACTCGTTTCGCCCTCGTCAAGGGACAGGAAGCACAAGCCGAAGGGCCTCTTCCTCGGCACCCGGCGCGACGACGGCCGGCCTGTCGACATCGACGCGAGCGTGCTGGCCCGCCACGCTGCGATGCTGGGCAGCACGGGCAGCGGCAAGACCGTGATGGCCAAGGCCCTCATCGAAGAGGCCGCACTCGCCGGCATTCCTGCCCTCATCATCGACCCGCAGGGTGATTTGGCCCGCCTCGCGCTGGGGGGCGACGCGTCCACCATCGACGCAAAGGGGGAGGACGCGTCGAGGATGCGCCGCCTGATGGACAGCACCGAGGTCCGGATCTGGACCCCGCTGCGCAGC
>Ga0181565_10004966_pt1 | contig 10187 bp, 9 predicted proteins | sample 101ome_16_FD_129661 | JGI IMG/M metagenome (GOLD analysis project Ga0181565, IMG submission 129661) | Coastal salt marsh microbial communities from the Groves Creek Marsh, Skidaway Island, Georgia - 101401AT metaG (megahit assembly) | ecosystem: Environmental > Aquatic > Marine > Intertidal zone...
AAATCGCTCTTTGTTAGCCACCCAGTCAAACTTATTTGAGTCCACGATCATCCCACCGATGATGGTTCCGTGTCCTGACATGTATTTTGTAAGCGAGTGAACGACGATATCGCAGCCATGCTCAAAAGGTCGACAAAGGTAAGGTGTTGGGACAGTGTTATCTACAATCACTGGCACCCCGTGCGCATGGGCAATATCAGCGACTTTCTCAAGGTCGACGACATTCCCTGCTGGATTTCCGATCGACTCGCAGTAAACCGCCTTCGTTCTGCTGTCAATCAGTGATGCCATTGCATCGAGATTCTCTGGATCGGCAAATCGTGCTTCAATCCCCAACTGCGGGAACGTGTGAGCGAATAGGTTATAGGTACCCCCGTAAAGCGTCGACATACTCACAAAATTGTCACCTGCTTCAGCGATGGTAAGGAGCGAATAGGTGGTAGCGGCCTGACCTGATGATAGTGCGAGGGCGGCGACGCCATTTTCCATATCGGCTACGCGTTGTTCGAGGACATCGTTTGTCGGATTCATTATCCGTGTGTAGATGTTGCCGAGCTCCGCAAGGTTAAAAAGGTTTGCCCCGTGTTCGGTATCTCGAAAGGCGTATGACGTCGTCTGGTAAATTGGAACCGCAACAGAGTTCGTTGTGGGATCAGGTTTGTAACCTGAATGAATCATTTTCGTTTCAATTCTCATGTATCCTCCGAGCTATGCAGATTTCTGGATATCCAAAGTGAGGGTCATATCATGATTTACGCTACAGGATGTGGCGCCTCGGCTCAAGCGGGAACTTTTTAACCGCAAAAAAAGCAGTTCTGAGCGTCTTTAATGATCCATTTAATCTATCAAGGTCAGTGGCCGCTATTCGCGACGATTCTTGTGGCGCTGATTCTCTCTCTTTCCTGTCACGAATTTGGTCATGCCTTGGCGGCACTGCGATCCGGCGACGATACCGCCAAGCGGGCAGGGCGGCTCACCTTGAACCCGCTTTCGCACATCGATCCCATGGGTCTCATGATGGTGGTCTTCGTGGGCTTTGGATATGCCAAGCCGGTTCCGACGAACCCGCGGGCATTTCGGTCGCGATATGCCGAACTCGTTGTTGCAGCAGCCGGACCCTTTATGAATCTCGTGCTCGCCGTGGTCAGCATCAATCTTTATCTGCTTTCCCTTGAGATGGGTTGGCTTACGTTGGCCGATCGGGGATCACAGATATTTTTTGTCTATCTTGCGCAGATCAATCTGCTGTTGATGCTATTTAACCTTCTTCCTATCGGCGCTCTTGATGGGCATTACATTCTCCCGTACGCCTTGCCTAGACGACTGGCGAATGCCTATCGCTATTACAACCAGCGGTACGGCAACTTCGTGCTGCTCGGTTTAATCGGCCTGGCTATTCTTGGCGTGCCCATATTCTCCACCGTGATCGGCTGGAGCGCAGGGTTACTTCAATGGATTGCATTTATCTGATTAAAGCGAGGAGGCTTTGATGACATCTGGGAAGCAAACAGAATTTGAAGCCAGCGCCTCCTCCGAGTCTTTGCTTTCGAGGGCGTATAGCCTCAGCAGTCCTGAGGACGCCAAGGACCTGTATCGGGACTGGGCCCAAACCTATGACCATCACCTGGAAGCGGGTCTGCATTATCAGGGACCTGAGAAAATCGCGGACATGTTGGCCTCTGTGTTGGATCAAAAATCAAGCCGAGTGATTGATATCGGCTGTGGAACCGGCCTGGTAGGACAATATTTATCGTCCCGAGGGTTCTCTAAGATTGATGGGCTCGATTTCTCGCCGGAGATGCTTGCGGTTGCGCGTAGCAAATCGATCTATCAGGAGCTTCTGGAGGCTGATCTTGAAAAGACTCTCAAGATTGATCCCAAAAGTTATGAAGGGGCTATTTGCTGTGGGACGTTTACCCATGGACATGTCGGGCCCGGTGCCCTCCGGCAGATCTTTCCGATCCTTCAGGACCATGCGCCATTTGCCTGCACCATTCATGCCCACCTGTGGTACGAGGCCGGATTCGAAAGGACGCTACTTGAGCTTGAGGCCGATGGCGTTATGAGCATTGAAAAAATAAGAGATGAAGCCTATTTTGAGGGTAAAGAGGCCGAGGGCAAATTCTGTATTTTTCGGAAAAACCCCCAGTAACAGCGCACGGGTTTGTCGGATGGGGCTCGAGTCCGAATGTTAGAATCACAGGCGTTTCCCGCTTTTTGCGGAAAACCCTTATGGCGGCGGCAGTCAGTCTCCCCGGTGGCGAGAGGTTGTGAACCCGGTCAGGTCCGGAAGGAAGCAGCCGCAGCATCCGAATCGGGTGCCGGGGTAAGGCGGGCTGGCGCCGTCTCCAGTTTTCATGGGCTAAAACCCGTGATCAATCACAAGTTTGAGGGTTGAATGAGCTATCAGGCGTTGGCCCGGAAATGGCGGCCAAAACGTTTCGCTGACGTCGTAGGCCAGGCTCACGTGGTGAATGCCCTGCGCAACGCTCTTGAGCAGGATCGTGTACACCATGCGTTCTTGTTCAGCGGGACGCGAGGTGTAGGTAAAACGACTCTCGCCCGCGTTTTGGCTAAAGCACTTAACTGCGAGAAGGGTCCGGCTCCCGAGCCGTGCGGTGAGTGCGGGACGTGCCAGAGTGTCGACGAGGGACGATTTATCGATCTCATCGAGATCGACGCCGCGTCTCGAACCCGTGTCGATGACACGCGTGAAATACTTGATAACGTCCAATATGCGGCAACCATGGGGCGCTACAAGATCTATCTTATTGATGAGGTGCACATGCTATCGGGCCATAGCTTCAACGCGTTGTTGAAGACGCTCGAAGAACCCCCGTCTCACGTTAAATTTCTGCTCGCCACCACCGACCCGCAAAAGCTGCCCGCGACTATTCTGTCGCGGTGCCTGCAGTTCAATCTCCGCGCCTTGGCGCCCAACGAGATCGCTGACCAATTGAGCCGCATCATCGAAGCCGAGGGCTTGTCCGCAGACGACGTCGGGCTTCAAATTCTTTCCCGTGCTGCTGGCGGCAGTATGCGGGATGCTCTCAGCCTGATGGATCAGAGCATTGCCTTTGGAAATGGCGATGTGCGCGGAGAGAACGTGAGAGAGATGCTCGGCATGATCGAATCGCATCATGTGGATGCGCTGCTGCGCGCTCTTGTAGCGCATGATGCGAGCGCCTTAATTGCGACAGTCGCTCAGATGAGCGAGCGTGCATTGGATTACGTGACCGCGTTGGATGAACTGCTGATGGCGTTGCATAACGCTTCGCTCTTCCAGGTTTCGCCGGAGGCTGTGGCGGCTAAGCAAGAGGATTCAGAGCTCATCGTCTTCTTGGCTTCGTCTTTGAGTCCGGAGGACATTCAGCTTTACTATCAGATTGGCCTTTACGGTAAGCGGGATCTGCCTCTCGCCCCCGATCCGGCGTCAGGATTTGAAATGACGATGCTTCGGATGCTGAGCTTCCGTCCCGATGATGGTGCCCCTGGGTCGCCGGAAGGCTCCATCAGTGCGCCACCGGCTGAGGGAAAATCCCCATCGGAAGCAAAGCGCCGCGGCGCGTTAAGGCCGAAACCATCGGAGGCCTCATCAAAGGAGAAGTCAGGCGGGTCGTCCACGTCAAAAACCTCATCTGAGCCCACGATGGTCACCGAGCGGGCGGAAAAAATCGCCCAGCCGGCTGAGCCTGATGCTTCTGAGAAAGCAGCCGGGTCGATTAAGACAGCAGAGGGTTGGGCGGCTTTCGTTGAGCAGGCCGGTCTTTCTGGAGTGACGAAAGAATTAGCCATGAATCTTGCTCCGGTTGGGTTTGATGATCAAAAAGAAACTCTGAGCGTGGCATTGGGCACGCATCTCGGGTCTTTGCACAGCAAGGCCCGCCAGGCTGAGATTGAGCACGCGCTTCACGCTTATGTCGGCGCCGCGGTTGCTATTACCCTCATTTCCCCGCAGGAGGATCCGATCGAGACGCCCTCCGAAGTGAAGGCGCGTCGCGAAAAGGAAGACAAGGAACGCGCGTATAACACCCTGCTGGCAGATCCGAATGTTCAGGATCTGCTCACGACGTTTGATGCGACGTTAATTCCGGAATCCGTAACCCCAGGAAAACAACAAAGGAATAGCGAATGAAAGGACCCTTAGGCAACATCATGCGCCAGGCCCAGGAGATGCAGGAAAAACTCAAGTCGGCGCAGGAAGCGCTTGCTGACACCGAAGTAACGGGGTCTGCCGGCGGAGGCTTGGTTGAGGTCACCATGACCGGGCGTCACGACGTACGGCGGATTGCGATCGACGATGCGTTAATGGGCGATGATAAGGAAGTGCTTGAAGATATGGTGGCAGCCGCGGTCAACGATGCCGTTCGCCGGGTTGAGAAAGTGACTGAGGAAAAGATGGGCGGCTTGACGGCCGGATTAAATATTCCCGGCCTTAACATTCCTGGTTTAAATGGCTAGTGACGCCGCAATTGAACGACTGAAGGAAGCGCTTCGGCGACTTCCGGGTGTCGGCCCCCGGACGGCGGGCCGCATGGCGTTTCATTTGCTTGAGCGTGATCGGGAAGGTGGCCAGCTGCTTGCTGAGGCGCTGACGGCCGCTGTCTCTGGGGTGATGCACTGCGAGCGGTGCAATAACTTCAGTGAAGAAGCGCTGTGTCGGATTTGCAGCTCAGGCAAGCGCGATGAGGCGTTATTGTGTGTTGTTGAAACGCCTGCTGATCTGGATACGATCGAGCAGGCAGGTGCTTACACGGGATATTATTTCGTGCTCATGGGCCATCTGTCTCCCCTCGACGGCGTCGGCCCTGATCAATTAGGTTTTGCTCGGCTCGAAAAGGTGGTGAACGACAGCGGCACGACTGAGGTTATTCTCGGCACAAATCTCACTGTAGAAGGCCAAGCGACGGCCGATTACCTTTGCGATCTGCTTCAGGATAAGCCGGTCACGATCAGTCGCCTGGCGCGCGGTGTGCCTGCGGGTGGCGAGCTTGAATACATGGATGCGAATACGCTAACCCAGGCGTTTAGCGACCGTCGGACGCTCTACCAGACTGCACGAAAGGACGGCTAACGGTTTTTCTTAACCCGCGGCGCTCTCGCGCCCTTCGAACGTAAGTGCCTTGCCGAAAACGCCTTCTCGAATTTTTCCGTTGTCGAACACGACGCGACCTCCAACCACGGTGATTATCGGCCAACCGGTCAGGACCCGCCCTGCGTAGGGGGACCAGCCGGCGCGCGTGAACACATCCGCATCCCGAAGGGTGCGTTCGCTATCGAGATCCACAAGCGTCAGGTCAGCGTCGTAACCGGTTTCGATGATTCCTTTGTTAGGAATGCCGTAGGTTTTGGCTGGACCCCAGCACATCCATTTCTGGATCTCCGAAAGCGAGCATTTCCCCGCGCGCATTGCCGTGAGCATTAGCGGAAGGGAGGTCTCAACACCGGGCATTCCAGAGGGGGATGTCGGGTATGGTTTGGCTTTGTCCTTCAATAAATGCGGCGCGTGATCTGTGGCGACAATGTCGACAGTACCGTCGTGTAATCCAGCCCATAGTTCTGGCGTGTTCTCAGGATCGCGAATAGGCGGGTTCATTTGTACCCTCGAACCCAGCGTTTGATAATCGCGCGTGTCGAGAAACAAGTGATTGGGTATCACCTCGCATGTCACCTGCTCAGGCTTGTCCTGTCGGAGTTTTCTCACTTCCTCTGCGGTGGATAGATGAAGAATGTGAAGGCGTCGGCCATATTTCTTGCTTAACGCCAACGCTCGCTCGGTCGCGATGAGCGCTGTTTGGGGGTCTCTAATTTTTGAATGGATCGCATAGTCAGGATTGCTGACCCCATTCAGCATGGCGTCGGTTCGGGACCGAATACGACTTTCATCCTCCGCATGAACCGCGATCAGCCGTTCTCCATCCCCAAAGATACGATCGAGTTGACGCTCGTCGTCCACCAGAAGATCGCCAGTGCTCGAGCCCATAAAGATTTTGATGCCGCAGGCAGGCCAGGCGGAATTTAACGATGCCAGGTTTTCTGCAGTTGCCCCGATAAAGAAACCGAAATTGGCGGAACTCGTCTGCCCTGCACGGGCGATCTTCCAGTCCAACTGCTCCTGATTTGTGGTGGGAGGCCGGCAGTTCGGCATTTCGAGAAAACTTGTGACCCCACCGCTGACGGCGGCCCGTGATCCGGACCCAAGATCCTCCTTATCGGTTCCCCCGGGCTCCCGAAAGTGCACTTGTGGGTCGATGACGCCCGGCAGCAGAAGATGACCGGAAGCATCGATCGCCTCGGTCGCATGGGCGTCGATATGAGTATCTATTTTCTCGATCCGACCGTCCTGGCAGGCGATGTCAGCTTCGAGGGTAGAGCCGTCTTTTTGAGCGACTCGAGCGTTTCTTATGAGAAGTTCGTACATGGGATGGGTCGTAAAAGCCCGCGACCCGTCCGAGTGTACCCGACGTTATGCTCAGCGCCCATGTTGGTCCGACCCACGGAGCGATGAGAAGGGGAATCAGGCGCTTTGGCGCTCTCGAATTTCGCTTAAGGACTTACAGTCAATACAAAGCGATGCAGTGGGTCTTGCTTCCAGTCGTTTGATTCCGATTTCGACACCGCAATCTATGCAATAACCATAATCTCCTTTCTCAAGATCAGAAAGCGAGTCATTGATTTTTTTGATAAGTTTTCTTTCTCGGTCACGAGTCCGTAACTCGAGAGATCGATCAGTCTCAAGGCTTGCTCGATCGTTTGGATCAGGCAGGCTGATATTTTCGTCCTGCATGACCGACATCGTTTTCTCGATATCCTCAATCAGTTCCTGCTTCCAGGCGTTCAGGATTTCACGAAAATGGGTCGATTGAACGTCACCCATGTACGGCTCGCCTCGTTTCGGGCGATGGGGTTTGATTCCGTGAATTAGGTCGTCGACGATTTTTTTCTTTGCTGCGGGCATTGCTTTTCACTGCACGTGGACTTGAAAATCCACGCCTAAATAAATTTTTGAGGCGGCGCAATCTATCAGGTTAGGCGCTGGGATGCAATGCCCAAAACTCCCAAAAAAAGGCTAGAAAAATGAGGTTGAAACTCCGTTATTCCCCCACTTCTCCATACGTTAGAAAGGTCAGCGTCACGCTGCTTGAGACAGGTCTTCACGACTTAGTTGAGCGAATTGGAACGAATCCCTGGGATTCTCAAACGGACCTCCCTGAGGATAACCCCTTAGGGCGCGTACCCGCTCTTGTCACTGAGTCTGGAGAGCAAATATTCGATTCCCCAGTGATCTGTGAGTTTCTCGACAGCCTGCACACCGGATCCAAGATTTTTCCGCAGGATCCTGAGTTGCGTCTTAAAGCCCTGAGGCTTCAGTCGCTGGCCGATGGAGTGTTGGACGCGGCTGTCTCGGGCGTTATTGAGAGGGTGCGACGACCCGAACCCTATCGATGGGAAGGCTGGATTGACCGACAGCTTAAGGCCATTCATCAGAGCCTGGATTGGCTCGAGGCGCGCGCTGACTGGTTGAGCCAGCGAGTGGATATCGGGACGATCTCTGTGGGCTGTGCTCTGGGGTATCTGGATTTTCGTTTCGCGAGCGAGCCATGGCGAGATGATCATAAAAATCTAAGCGCTTGGTATGACGAATTCAGTCAGCGTTCATCCATGCGCGACACGGTTCCCGTCGACTGATTACTCTTCGAGAAGAAGCCAAGTTCCGATATAATTAAGTTGGGATTGAGACTCGGTGTCTGTCGCTTTTTTCGGGACTGCTCGCCCGCCAAAGGTCTCAATACAGACAGGGGATCTCTCAACGTTTTCGAGCGTCACGTCCCAAAATTTGCATAGCCCGCTAACCGTTATTTCTAAATGCGTCTGAAGAGAATCCTCGTTTCTGGCTTCAAGTCGTTTGTTGATCCGACGACGGTTACCATCCCCGCTGACCTGACTGGAATCATCGGCCCGAACGGCTGCGGAAAATCCAATGTGATCGACGCGGTTCGGTGGGTCATGGGCGAAAGCTCGGCTCGAAAACTCCGCGGTGACAGTATGGCCGATGTCATCTTCAACGGATCTGAGACTCGAAAGCCCGTAGGAAAAGCCTCGGTGGAGCTGGTTTTTGACAATACCGATGGGAAGAGTGCCCAGGCCTACGCCCGCTATAACGAGATTTCGGTCAAGCGGACCTTATCTCGAGATGGGACATCCGAATATCTGCTGAATAAGGCAACCTGCCGACGCCGGGACATTACCGATCTGTTTCGCGGTACCGGTCTTGGCCACCGGTCGTATTCGATCATCGAGCAGGGCATGGTGAGCCGGATTGTGGAGGCGCGCCCTGAGGAGCTTCGCGCTTTCGTCGAAGAGGCCGCTGGGATCTCGCATTACAAGGACCGCCGTCGGGAGACCGAAACGCGGATCCGCCATACGCGCGAGAATCTAAGCCGTGTCGACGACATCCGTAAGGAGCTGGATGCTCAGTTACGTCGCCTTCAGCGCCAATCGCAGGCGGCTCGCCGCTACACCAAGTTAAAAGAGGAAGAGCGCGAAGTGAATGGACAACTCCTCGCCATTCGCTTCAATAATCAGAAGCAGCGAGTAGCGGAGCAGTCGGCGAGCGCAGCAAAGGCACAGACGGTGGTTGAGAGTCATCTCGGTGAACAGCGCGCCATCGAACGTCAAATTGAATCCCTGCGCGCAGATGAATTGACGGCGCAGCAAAACGTCAATGACCTTCAGGCGGCCTTCTATGCTGTGGGGGCAGACGTGGCATCCGTAGAGCAGGCTATCGATCATGCCCGTGAAACCGGCGAGCAGCAGCGCGCAGAGTTCGAACGTCTCGAAATCACATTAGGCGAGATTCGCTCCCAGTCCACGGATGACAGCAGCCGCATCTTGGCTCTCCAGCAGGACGTCGCCCATCATGCTGAGGCCCGGTCGGTGCTGACCGATGCGTTAGATCAGGCCCTAAGCGTACAAAACAGCTCCGAGGGTGAGTATGAGCAGTGGCAGCAACGCTGGAACGAATTCTCACAGCGCGTTACAACCCCCATTAAGGATCGTGAGGTACAGCGCGCCCGAATTGATCAGCTCGAGTCCAGCGACATCAGATCTCAGGAGCGTTTGGCCCGATTGGACGATGAGATGGGTCGTTTGCTCCAAGAAGAAGAAGCGCTCGAAGTAGAAAAGGCCAGGGCAGATGCTGGCGAGCGGGAAGCCGAACTACTGCAGGCTGAACAAAGAATCGACGCACTGGCAAAGTCGATTGGTCAATCACGAGCTCAAGCAGAAGAACAGACCCAATCCCTTGATGAACTTCGCCAGCAAATGCTTGCGGCCCGCAGTCGTTTGCAGTCGCTTGAGGATCTTCAGAGCGAGTCGCTTGGGCGAAATGAAGATTACGAGCGATGGTTAAATCGCAGAGGTCTTGCGCACGCGCCGATGCTTGCAAACGATATTCGTGTGCAGGGCGGTTGGGAGCGAGCTGCGGATGCCGTTCTGGGTCTTAGCCTCACGGGACTGGGGGTTGCGGATTTAAAAGCGTCACTTGCCGATGAGTCGGACTTGCCTCGGCAAAATATTTTTCTGGTGGAGGCGGGCCGCACGAATGCAGCGGGCAGGAGTGATGAGTTACTCAGTTTCGTCGATTGCGAGCGTTATGATCTAAGCGCATTGATGAGTGGTGTGTTTGTGTGCGAGACGCTGAGTGAGGCTTTATCTCGTCGATCCGAGTTGCAATCACATGAGACTTTCGTTACCCGCAGTGGCGTGCTTGTGGGTAAGAACTGGGCGCAGGTTGCCCGCGAATCCGGCGCGGCTGAGGGTCTTTTAGAACGTGAGGAAGAAATTGCACGATTGCAACGGCAAGTTCCGGACAAGGAAGAACAGGTTAAATCCCACGGGGAGCGGTTAGAGCAACTGCGCCAACACATCAAAGATCTCGAATCTCAACAGGAATCGCTGCAGCGTACGACTGCCGAGATTCGCGAAACCTTTCAGGGAGCCCGTCAGCGCTTGGCGGACAAACAAGCGCGATTTGATCAGATCGAAGCGCGACGGCAGCAGCTCGGAAGCGAGGTGCAGGAGATCACGGCGGAGCTCGCAAAGACCGGCTCTGAGCTAGACGATGCGCGGCGCTATTTCGCAATCGCCGAAGACGAGAGCGGCGAGCTTGAGCGCCAACGCAGTGC
>Ga0181565_10004969_pt1 | contig 10183 bp, 8 predicted proteins | sample 101ome_16_FD_129661 | JGI IMG/M metagenome (GOLD analysis project Ga0181565, IMG submission 129661) | Coastal salt marsh microbial communities from the Groves Creek Marsh, Skidaway Island, Georgia - 101401AT metaG (megahit assembly) | ecosystem: Environmental > Aquatic > Marine > Intertidal zone...
AAATGTCAACAAATAGACATAGATCCTTTTTTCCAATGGCTGGGCGCATCCTTCTCTGGAAAAAAACTTTTTATTGACAAGCGTTTGACGAATTCTAAGAAAATAATCGGATCAAGCATTACTGATATTTCACCAAAAAAAGTTATAGAAGAGGGTTATTTCGTTAATGCTGAAAAAGTACATAGTGAGTATATTTTGTACCATAAAGGCATATAGCCCCTTCCACCTAGAAGTTTATGATTTTAGTAACTACAGCGCTTCATGAAACTGTACCTAAAAATACAGATGAAAAAGTATTGCTTCTTGGAGAGTGGTGCAAGGAGTATGGAAATCCTGCCTGGAATATTTTAGACACTGAAACTTTGGACTATCATTGGAATGACAGAAAAGCTCTCTTTGAAGGAGCGAATTACACAAATGATATCTATGAAAAGTATCTAAAGATTTTGTCTCGGCAGTTAAATAAGCTTCATGGGGAGCAGCGTAGTGTTAATTATTGGCGTATTGTAATTGGTCCATGGCTTATTCGTTTTATTCAAATGGTTTATGACAAATACATCTCTATAGAAAAAGCTTTTTCTGAGAATGATATCAATAAAACATATGTTCTAAATATTAAAGAGTCGGAATTGGTGCCTGAAAATATGTCAGATTTTAACCAATTAAACGCTAATGATTATTGGAATCATTTTATTTACTCAAGGCTGATTGATAATACGAAATGTGATGTTATTTGCATAAGTCATGATAATAAAGTATTGCATGCAAAGAGTTCTGGAAACTGGATTAAGTGCCTGGTTAGGCGATTCAGTATGGCACTAAATAAATCTAACAAAATTGTTTTTTATGACAGCTGTTTTAATAGGGGTTCGTGTGGTCGATTGCAGATACTACTTGGTCAATTTCCAGCATTTGATTATTTTATTGATCCGAACCCTGTCTCTAAATATAGCAAAGAGAAGAGAAGTCGATTGAATTTCGCAATCGAGAACCCTAGCCCTTTTGAAGTGTCATTGCAGTCATTGATAAAAATACAAATGCCTATGTCATACGTTGAATCTTATTCAGCATTAAGAGAGATCTCCCTCAGGAAGTATGCCTCTAATCCAAAAGTTATTGTTACCGCTTTAGCACCTTCATCTTTTGACGGTTTTAAAGTCTGGGCTGCATGCAAAATGGAAGGTGGTGCAAAATTAGCCTATATTCAACATGGCGGGTATGGATCTTGTCTTTTTGATCCGCAAGAAAGGCACGAAACCATAATAGCGGATAAGTTTTACTCTTGGGGTTGGCATAGAGCGGGTTTTGACAATATCCAGCCAATGCCGTCAGTAAAGTTGATTAACACTATCAAATATGATTCATCGGGTGACATACTAATGCCTTTAATGGGCGCAAGAAAATATCCTTCTTTGTTATTTTCCGCGTCGCTATCTTCTCAGTTTTTGGGGTATATAAATAATCAAGAGGATTTTTTGAATTTGTTACCTAATAAAATTAGAGGTCTTATAAAACTGAGAGTTTTCTCCGAAGAGTATGGCTGGCGCATGAAAGATCGTTTGATTGACCATGAGCTTGGCGGTTTAATTGATAATGATAAACAACTAAACAAGGGGTTTATTAAGCGTTTATCTGGATGTCGGTTGTGTATCACTACTTACAATGGCACTACTCATTTAGAAACTTTTTCTAGCAACTTCCCTACCTTGCTATTTTGGAATAAAGAGCATTGGGAGATTAATCAAGATGCGCAACCGTATTTCGATCAGTTGTATAGGATTGGAGTATTGCATTATGATGTAATTTCTTTGGCAAACAAAGTAAAAGAAATCTACAAAGACCCGATGTATTGGTGGCAAGATGACTCAATTCAAAGAGTCATAAGTGGTTTTTGCAATAAATTTGCCTATACTGAGAAAGATGCGCTTAATATGTGGGTTTCAGAGTTGCAAGATTTAGCCAAAAGCGCCTCTTTATAAATTTAATATGGAGTGAATAATGCATTGGCAGCGAGTAGTAAAGAAAATTATTTTTCCTTTTATTTCATTATGTTTACTTCCAATTAGGGGGATTGTAAAGAAAAAAAATGTAATCATTTTGCAAGCACATGATCGACATTCTTATTGCAATAATACGAGATATCTTCATGATTTCTTGGCACAAAAGCCAGAGTTCGATATTTACTGGGTGACTGACAATACAGAAATTAAACATTACATGGAGAGCAAGGGCTGGAGATATATTACTTGGCATAACCCAGTTAAAATGATCCAGGTTGCTTTAAGGGCGAAGATTATTGTAGACAATAGTGGTGGTTTTTTTGATGCATTTAATCTCGCTCGTACGAAGTCAGTTTTTAAAGTGTGTATTGGTCATGGCAGCGGGCCAAAAGCAACCTTAGGACGCTCTCAAAACATTATGACAACAGTAAAGCAAATATTAGATATAAATGAGTTTGATTATGTAAGTTTTCCTGCGGACTATTTTTCTGAGGAAATGGGTAAGAAAACATATTTTCTTCCAAATGAGAAGATTATTAAGTTTGGATACCCTCGTTGCGATGCTTTTTTTAATGCTGAGTATGTTGAAAGCGCATATCAAGCCAAAGAGGTTACAAAGGCATTGCAGCCACTAATAGGTGATCAAGATAAAGTAGTTCTCTACACTCCAACATGGAGGCCTTACAACTATGTTTTTCCTTTATTGGAAATGCCAGGCTTTTCGTTTGAGGCATTTAATACGTGGCTAAAAACTCATAAAATGTTTTTTTTCTTCACGGTTCATCCGAACCTGTTTCCAGAAAATATCCCACAGGATTTGGATCAAATTATGTTTATCAACCCAGACTTAAACCCTTTGTTTGACGTGAACAGAATGATGCTGGAGACAGATGTGCTAGTTAACGATTATTCAACCACAAGTACAGATTTTTCAATCTTGAAAAGACCTCAAATTTTCTACATGCCAGATTATGATTACTACGATGCTGAGAAATGTTTTATAGAGCCCTACAGGGAATCCATGCCGGGGAAAGAGGTGGCTGATTACGATGAATTCAAGTCATCATTACTGGAGGCTGTTAATTCGCCAAAGGACTATGTTTACAAGTATTCTGAGCAGATTAAACTTCTTCAGAGTCGATATTATGATGTTAATCTTAGGAACTCAACAGAAGAGTTGTATAGATTCTTTGTAAGACTTTGTAAGGTATAATAGTCGCTGATTTATTAACTGCATCTATTATGAAAATAGTTTACGTAGGTATGAGTGCTGACTTAATTCATCCAGGTCATATAAACATCATAAGAGAGGCCTCGAAATTGGGTGAAGTTACTGTCGGCGTGCTGACTGATAAGGCAATCGCTAGTTATAAAAGACTGCCATTTATGACATATGAACAAAGAGAAGAAGTCGTTAAAAACATTAAAGGTGTATCCAAGGTGGTTAGTCAAGAGACTTTGGACTATAGAGATAATCTAAATTCAATCAAGCCGGATATTGTGGTGCACGGCGATGACTGGAAAGAAGGGGTTCAAATCAAAACCAGGCAACAAGTCATTAATACATTGTCTCAATGGGGTGGCAAACTGGTCGAAATTCCATATACAGGCAGTATTTCTTCAACCCAGCTGAATAAATCATTGGCTGAGATTGGCACAACGGTTGAAGTAAGAAGGGCTAGGTTAAGAAGATTAATACACGCAAAACCGATTGTTAAAATCCTTGAAGCACATAATGCGTTAAGTGCTCTAATTGCTGAAAATACTGAGGTAGAGAGAGACGGTCAAATGGTAAGCTTTGATGGTGTATGGTCTAGCTCGTTAACCGATTCTACAGCAAAAGGTAAGCCAGATATTGAAGCGATTGATATGACCTCAAGGATTAACGCTGTAAATGATATTTTTGAGGTAACTACTAAGCCAATGATCTTTGATGCAGACACAGGTGGAAAAGTAGAACATTTTGAATTTACTGTCAGAAGTCTGGAGCGTGCAGGTGTTAGCGCTGTTGTCATTGAGGACAAAACTGGACTCAAAAAAAACTCTCTATTCGGTAATGAGGTTAAACAGATGCAGGATAGTATTGAGAATTTTAGCGAAAAGATTACCCGCGGAAAATCAGCACAGATTAGTGATGATTTCATGATTGTGGCACGCATAGAATCGTTAATATTAGAAGCCGGCATGGATGACGCCTTGACCCGTGCAGAAGCCTATATTAATGCCGGAGCGGACGGCATTATGATCCATTCTCGACATAAGGATCCATCTGAGATTATGGAATTTATGCGTAAGTTTAGAGCAAAAGATCAAAATACTCCGGTAGTAGTTGTTCCAACTAGCTTTAACTCGGTTACCGTTGAAGAATTTATTGATATGGGGGTAAACGTTGTGGTTACAGCTAATCATATGTTAAGAGCTGCTTACCCTGCCATGTTAAAGGTTGCAAAATCTATACTTGAAAACGGTAGAACCCTTGAGGCTGAGCCTCACTGCATGTCAATTAAAGATATTTTAGAGTTCATTCCGGGAACAAAATAAATGGCATTAGAATCAGAAGATTTTATCAACTCCTTGGTTGATGAAGGCTATACACATCTTTGCGTTGTCCCTTGTAGTTTTGCAAAAAATGTTATTAACGCAGCAATCAATAGCAGTAATATAGAGTATTTGCCCGCAGCAAGTGAAGCAGTTGCCTGTTCTGTTGCGGCTGGGCTGAAAATGGCTGGAAAAAAGCCGATTGTGTTCGTGCAGTCGTCAGGCCTGACTAACATGGCAAGTTGCATTACTAGCCTTCTAAAACCATTTGAAATTTCGTTTCCGATTCTTACCAGTTGGCGAACATACAAAGAAGGTGATAGTGAAATACAGCATCAACACCTTGCAACAGAGTTACCCAATCTGATAAGCTCTTATGGATACAATAGTTGCATTCTTGACAACGAAAATTTGAATAACGCTATTTCACAGATTAATATTTGCGATAGACAGCATGTGATTTGTATTATTAAGAAAGATAGTTTTAGTGCCGTTGAGCTTCTGGAAAGACATCAGCTTGATCTTTCTAATTATATCTCTAGAAGTCAGTTCCTTGTATCACTTAATGAGATGTTTGTAAGGCAAGATGTTTTATTTATAGGTACAACTGGTAATACAGCCAGGGAGATGTATAGTTTTATGCCCGATACCGATAATTTTTATATGGCTGGCAATATGGGCGGTGCACTTAGCGTTGGTCTTGGTGCGGCTAAGGCAGGAAAAAGAGTTATTGTTTGCGGCGGCGATGCAGAATTTGTGATGCATATGGGTGGCATAACTACAGCGGGCAGATATGCGAATAAAGTTAGTCTTACCTATATCCTTTTTGATAATGAACAAAATAAATCCACCGGAGGGCAAAATACCTATCAAACGCATGTTGACTATATAAGTATTGCCAGAAGCTCTGGTTTTAATGTTTCTGATAAGGTAATTACAACAGTTAGTGACTTAGGACTTCAAATGAGAGATACTGGCATGAATTTTATTCATGTTAAATGCGGTGTTGATGGCGAAACCCCAAGACCTCCGCTTGATGTTGTAAAAAGAAATAGGTTTTAATACGATATTTTGCAGGCTGGTAAGATGGCGATAGAGTACTTTGGTGCAGGCAGTTTGTCTCAAGTTAGGGAGCTTGTTGAGTCGCTTAAAGTTCAGCGAGTATTTTTAGTTACTGGAAAACAGTCATTTTCTTCATCTGGCGCTCAAAAAAAACTAGACAATCTGTTGAAGGACAGACAAGTTGTTGTATTCAATGCATTTAGTGCAAATCCAAAATTAGAAGACGTTATTAGTGGCTCCAAACTTCTAAAAAATAGTTCACCAGATCTAATTCTAGCTGTCGGTGGCGGTAGTGTTTTGGATATGGCAAAACTCGTCAATATTTCAGCTGCCAACAATGGGATAGGCTTTCATGATATTGTTGAGAATTCTGGGCTAATTTCTAATAAAGGACTTCCTATGGTTGCTATTTCAACAACAGCAGGTTCTGGAAGTCAGGCAACCCATTTTGCTGTTGTGTATATAGGAAAGTGCAAGCACTCTGTAGCTCATAATTACCTCCTTCCAGACTATCTTATTGTTGATCAGGAACTTTGTTACCATACTCCAAAGAAAATTGCAGCAAGCAGCGCAATGGATGCATTGTCTCAGGCGGTCGAATCATATTGGTCAATCTATGCAAATAGTGAGAGCAGACAGTATGCAACTAGAGCTATTGGGCTGATATTAGAATCTATAGATTTGGCCATTAACAAAAATGATAAGGAGTCTATTGGCAATTTGTCGCTAGCAGCTCATTTTTCCGGCAAGGCAATTAATATCACCAAAACAACAGCTCCTCACGCCATTTCATATACACTAACTTCCAACTTCGGCGTTCCTCATGGTCATGCTGTTGCAGCACTGCTAATACAGGTTGTTTTAGTATCTATCGAAAAGAAAAGTGATAGGTATGTGAAAATACTAGATGAAGTTATTGATTTATTTGGTTGTAACTCTCTTGAAGAATTCGAAAGCATGTGGAAGAGTGTAATGAGTAAATGCGGATTAAGTTCGAATATGCAAGAATTTGGCGTTACTATAGAGGATACTGATTTTATAGTTAAAGGTGTAAACTTAGAGAGGTTAACAGGGCATCCAGTAAGCTTGAACAGGGAAGACTTAACGAAGATTGTCAAGAGAGTCCTACTGTCTTAGTTAAAAATTTTTTTGACAAGGCAATTGTTTCGTTTTCTAAATTTTTTTCGCTGAGTTAAATATGAAAGAACATTTTGATAATAAATTTATTGACGACATAAACGAAACAGTAGGGGATAACTATTTCTCGCCAGTCTTGGATTTGGTATTTGCCCATCACAACATAAAGAACGTGTGCGATGTCGGATGCGGTAATGGGGTTTTTACTGGAGATATAAAGACAAGATTTGAATGCGACCACTTGATAGGTATAGACTCCAATCAATACGCTTTAAATCAAGCTTCAAGTCTTGAATTTGATCAATTGATCCAGGTTGATGATTTTAATAACGACCCATTGCCAATAGAAAGTAACAGTATTGATTTGGTCATTTGCAAGGATGTGTTGGAGCATTTGATAAACCCTTTATTTTTAACCAGTGAAATTTCCAGAATATTAAAACCTGGAGGATGCTTTCTCCTTCTTGTTCCCAATCATTTTACTATCTTAGGGCGCTTAAAATTTTTGTGGAAAAATGATATAGATACTTTTTCCTACTTTCCCGAGTCAGATCGATATGATTTTCCTCATATTAGATTTTTCACTTTATCCAGTATTAAGAAATTATTGCATCTGAGAGGATTTGAGGTGATAAGCAATCTTTCATTTTTCTTTGTTCAGCTTTCCTTCTTAAGGAAGATAACGCCAACTTGGGCGATGAAATTATTAACCAGAGTGTCGACTGATAGTTTTTCAGAAGGAATTACAATTCTAGCTAGAAAAAACAATTAGAGCTATTTTTATTGAAGGTGAGGCGAATTTGGAGTTCATAATTTTTATTGAAAATATTCAAAAAGGTGGGGTCGATACCTTCTGTTCGATGCTGGTTAATAATTGGCCGAATTCGAGTGATACTTTTACAATTGTGTGTAACAAGAGTCATCCAGGAAGGGCTAATATGGAGAGACTTATTAAGCGGCCATGTAAATTTGTTTATCACAATATTCCTCTTAGCTGGACGTTATCAAGAAAGGTATTTTTTCTTCCAGGTTCCATACGGAGAGTCTTTCAGCCTTTTTTCAGAATACCTCTTCTTCCACTACAATATTTTTTGATAAAAAATATTTTCTCAAAAGAGTGTGGCGAAGAGCTTTTAGTGATAAATGGTGGATTTCCTGGAGGGGAGTCTTGCCGTATTGCTAGTATAGCCTGGTATAGAATGGGCAAAGGAAAGAGTACACATAATTTCCATAATTTTGCAGTACCACCTAGACCTGGATTCGGCTGGTATGAAAACTGGCTAGATAGAGTATTTTCTAAAAGTGTTAAGTTGTTTATTAGCGTTTCTCAAGTGTGTTTAGACTCTTTAAATGTTAGGAAGACCTTTAAGGGTGTGGAGAAGGGTGTATACATATACAACGGAATAGATATTCCTCGTGATGAAGGGGTGGATTTTGATATACGTGAGAACATAGAGGTGGATAGGAGAGCACTACTTTGCTTAATGCTGGGAACATATGAAAAAAGAAAGGGGCATAAATTTATTTTTGAATCTTTTAAGCGAATCTCGAAAGTTATTCCAGAGGCACACTTGGTTGTTTGCGGCGGTGGCTCTAAAGAAGAGATTAAAAGGGTAGATAGAATTAGAAAAGATATTTTCAATGACGGTAATATTCATTTATTTGGCTTTATATACAATGGTGCATCTTTGATAGATCAGGCAGACGTTTTGTTAATTGGCTCTCAGGATTTTGAGTCATTTGGATATACCGCTGTTGAAGCTATGGCCAGAAAGAAACCAATAGTTTCAACCAACATTGGCGGCTTGCCAGAGGTAGTGGGTGTAGACTCTAGCTGTGGGTATATTGTTGATTACAGAGATATAGAAGGATTTTCTCAAGCAGTTACAAAGCTGCTTAACAACAAAGAATTAAGAGCATCTATGGGGACTGCAGGGCAGAAGAGAGCGAAAAAAATGTTTGATGCGAAACAGATGTCTAAAAAATATTACTCGGCTATTATTAATCAATAGCTTCATAGTTGTCTTTAGGGTGGGTTTATGATGCTTACCAAACAATTAATCAGGTATTATGACAATGAATTCATTTATAAATAACTCCAATTGAAATTGCAAAATGGATTTACAGAGTGTTTTTCATCGTAAAAAAATCCTAGTAACGGGACATACCGGTTTCAAAGGCAGCTGGCTTTGCACCTGGTTGCATGAGCTGGATGCTGAGGTTGTTGGTGTATCAAATGGTGTGGTTGGCCAACTGTCAAATTACCAAGCCTCTTTTTTAACCAATTTTGTAGAAAATCACCAGCTTGATGTTCGAAATGCTGATCAATTGTCTGCATTGGTACAAAAAGTCCAGCCAGATTTTGTTTTTCATTTAGCGGCCCAGGCTCTGGTTAGACCCTCATATGATAATCCTTTAGAGACACTAGCTACCAATGCTATGGGGTCGGCAAATATTTTAGATGCACTTCGCGGTCTGGATAAGCAAGTGGTTGCAGTTATGATTACCAGCGACAAAGCATATGACAACGTTGAGTGGGTTTGGGGCTATCGAGAAACCGATCGTCTTGGCGGCAAGGATCCTTATAGTGCATCTAAAGGTATGGCGGAATTGGCCATTCGAACTTACGTGGAATCATTTTTTAACCAAGATGATAGCAATGTTCGTGTTGGTATTACACGTGCGGGCAACGTGATTGGTGGTGGTGATTGGGCTGTCGATAGAATTGTGCCTGACTGCATGCGTGCTTGGTCCAAAGGGGGTGTGGTCCAAACTAGAAATCCTCATGCAACAAGACCTTGGCAGCATGTTTTAGAACCTTTGGGTGGTTATCTAACTTTAGCAATGGGGCTATCCCAAGATCAAAAATACCATGGCCAGGCTTATAATTTTGGGCCACCAGCCGATCAAAATCATTCTGTTAGTGAGCTGATTGATGAGATGTCAAAATATTGGGATCAGGTAAGATGGCAAGACGTATCGGATGGTCAGTATGTACATGAGGCTGGCTTATTAAAACTAAATTGCGATAAGGCATTATTTGATTTGTCTTGGCAAGCCTCGCTAACTTTTGAACAGACTGTTAAGATGACAGTGGATTGGTATCGACATTATTACCAAAATCCAAATGATTCAATGTATGAATACAGTGCTAAACAAATTCATGCTTATACAAAATTGGCACAATTAAAAAAGATTAAATTAAGTTATGGTTGATGGTGTTTTAGTTACTCCATTGCGAATTATTGATACACTTGGTGGTAATGTTATGCATGCTATGAAACAAAGTGATCCAGGCTATGTTGGTTTTGGTGAGGCGTATTTTTCTCAGGTTTCATATGGTGCAATTAAGGCCTGGAAAAGACATCGAGAGATGACACTAAATCTCTCGGTTCCAGTTGGAGAGGTTCGCTTCGTACTGTATGATGATCGAGAGGGACTCCAGG
>Ga0181565_10004982_pt1 | contig 10175 bp, 8 predicted proteins | sample 101ome_16_FD_129661 | JGI IMG/M metagenome (GOLD analysis project Ga0181565, IMG submission 129661) | Coastal salt marsh microbial communities from the Groves Creek Marsh, Skidaway Island, Georgia - 101401AT metaG (megahit assembly) | ecosystem: Environmental > Aquatic > Marine > Intertidal zone...
ATCATAGGCTGCGTTGGGCAGATCAACAGCTATGATCGATGTATCGTCCTGCAATAGATGTTTGACCCCTGTGTCACCGCTCAATTGCTGTAGTGCGCGCCAATGCTGTGGTGCAAAAATGGCCGGCACACCTCGTTTTTCGCAGTAGTAAGCACACACACTTTGGTGGCTATTAAAACTTTCTAGCAAGTGTGCGATATCGCTTAACTGTAAACCAATTTGGTCGGCCAGTACGATCAAAATTCCCTCGCCATCGTGCACCGTGCTGACCCCAAAAGCAATCGAGCGGCCAAGCCCTTCCTGCCAGCGGGGGTTGAAGTACAAGCTCGCGTTTGCTGGCATCGCGTCGGCAATGTGTTGATGCCACGCGCCGCTGATGACTCTGATGTCATCAATACCCGCTGCGTTAAGTATCTCTACCATCTTTTGCAGAGGTGTGACACCGCCGATATCGGCGGTGGCTTTACAGCTGCCAAATCGACTCGCGGCCCCCGCCGCCATAATCAAGGCAACTATTGATCTCATTCTAGTACACCACTGATCGATCCGCCTTGCCTGCCCGCCAAGGCCGCCTGTGCCTCAGCAAGAATCGACATAGCAATGGATTCTGGCAATGTACCACCGATGCTTAAACCTGCAGGGCCGGCGAGAACACGCGGTTTGGCAATGCCAGCAACATTGAGTACTTGTTGCATACGGTGGGCTGGCCCCAGTAGGCCTATGTAGCGAACCGCGGTGTGGTTTAGCGCGGCCAGGGACTGTGCATCTATCGCTATGCTGTGACTCATGACGATCGCCACGTCCGGGGGGTGTTTGGCCAAAAATTGTTGCAGTTGATCTTGGTCCCCGGTGAGAAGATGTTTCACCTTTGCAAAGTGTTCGGGTCTGCCGTGGGCGGGGCGGGGATCCCACAGGGCAACTTGCCAGCCGAGGGTGTGGGCTATCTCCACCACCGGCCGAGCGTCGATACCGCCACCTGCCACAAGCAATTTGGGCGGCGGAGTCAGTGCGATAGATAGTACGCCTTCCTCAAAATAGGTATTACTTACGTTGTGGTCATTCGCTATTGTGGCAGTGTGGTCACCACTTTTGATGCTTGTGGCGATATTGATACGGTAGTGAATGCGGGTATCTGCGTCTAGCGCAGCGAGGATGTCGAGCAATTGGAGGTAATTATTGTCGGCGCTAATTGCCTGCAGCATGATGTCGACTGTGCCACCACAGCCGATACCCATTTGGAAGGCCATGTCGTCTTCGTCGTTGCCGTCGTATCTTACCAACACGCTGCGTTGGTCGTGCATGACGCGGCGGGCTTTGCTATGCAAGTCGGACTCTAAACAGCCGCCGCTGAGCATGCCTAGCTGCTGCCCTTCGCTGCCAAATAGCATAATGGCACCGGCTTTGCGGTAAGCGGAACCGGCGGTAGCGTAGACTACCCCCAGTACCCACTTAGATTGGTCTCGTTGAGGAGACCACTGTTGCAAAAGATCCAGTGTTTGCTGACTCATCCGTTAATCCATCAAAGGCTTTTCAGCATTGTTGTGCCTGGCTAACGATTGAGCAATGTCCAAAGTAGTCGATGAGACTCACTTACCTAAAAACAATCGGTTGTTTTGCTAAGAACGATACGCTTCGCGACCGATGCCCTGCACAGGAATATTCAGTTCGGGCAATAATTTTTGCTGAATTTCGAACATCGCCGCGGCCGCTTCATCAGTGGCTCGACAAAAGTCGATGGACGCTTGCAGTAGCGGCGCTAATTGCGCCTTGTCTTGGATTCGCGCTGGTGGATATTCGTGTTCCACGACCAAATAAGTATTGGCGACATCGATATCGAGTAGCTCGCGCGCGGCCAGTTGATGATCCAGCCAGTCGACACTGCGATTTTGCAGGTAGGCAAGGGGGTCGTGCTTGGCTGTGCCGGGAAGTTCGTGTTCGCAAGTCGCGACCTGCTTTTTCCATGCGTTCAAATGATCCGCGGGATTCGGCGATGGCTGGCCGTTGATCCAGTCGCCGCGTTGCATGCTCTGACCACCCCAGCCCCAGGCTGAAATGCCCTTGGCGTCAGTGACTTGCCCTTTGACATGGAAGCCCGCAATTAAGAAGTTGTAGCCTTCATCTTTTAGGTATTGAAAGATCGAGCGAGTGTCTTGCCCCATCAGTACGGCGTGGGAAGGATCGTAGTGGATGCGGAATTGATCACCTACACCATGCTTTTCGCACAGGCGATGCAGGGCAATCCATGGGCCGGGGGCGTAGGCAATATTGTTGTGCCAAAGATCAGTGGTGTTCCAACCTGGCATGGGGCATTGTTCCACTCGGTAGCTAAGCCCGCGTGCTTTGGCCTCTTTTAAGAGGGGGATGAATTCGACCTCAAACATTTCTAGGTTTTGGTCCATCGATAATTCAGGGTTACGGCCCACAAATCCACAGACTGCGTCTGTACCCATCATGACTGCAGCATCAAATACCCGCAGCATAAACTCTTTTTTCTTTTCCCGAGTAGCGCGATCAGCCACCAGCATATTGTCGAAATACCCAAGGTCAGAAAGGCCTACACCAGTACTAGCCATCGCCGCCTGAACTCGTTTGGCGCGATCAGCGTTAAAGGGTTGGCGAAGATCTAGGGTGTTTGCCACTGGGTCTAGCATGGCCTCTGCAGGGATATCAGACTCGCTAGGGTGCAAGGCCGCTGCCAATTGAATGTTGGGGCAGTTCATGTCGGCTGAAAATTGCAGCCATTCCTCGATGGCCAGGTCGGGGTCAGCATCGCGTTTTTCCCGTGGCGTTAGCTCTTGCAAGGCCGCCGTGAGAACACTCAATTGCATGTGTTGTGGCTTATATGAAATGCTCACTGCTCTCTCCTAGTTTGATGTGCTGCTAATGGTTTCTTTTTTAAACAACAGCGCGTAAAGCACGAGCACAAGAGCGGCGAAGGCGGCGGGAACAAGCCAGATACTTTGCCAATCACTGCCACTTGCAGCGGTGGTATAGGCATCCACAATATTGCCCGCGGCCGCAAAACCAATCAGCATACCCACGCCATAGGTGGCTAAAGTAATCAGTCCTTGGGCGGCGTTTTTTACGTTGTCGCCGGCTTTGTGATCGGTGTAGATTTGTCCGCTGACAAAGAAGAAGTCGTAGCAAATGCCGTGCAGGGCAATGCCCATCAGCAAAAGGAACATGCTGTCGTTAGGGTCCCCTAGGGCAAAGCTAACATAGCGAATAACCCATGCCAGCATTCCTACCAATAGGGTTATTTTGATGCCAAATCGCTTCAAAAATATGGGGAGTAAAAGCATGAATAACACTTCTGACACTTGGCCAATGGTCATCTTGCCGGTCGCATTTTCTACCCCAATATCCGTTAGGAAAGGGTTGGCGTACGAGTAGTAAAAGGCCAGAGGGATACAGATCAACACCGACGCGATAAAAAATACCAGATAATTGCGATCTTTGAGTAACGCGAGGGCTTCAAGGCCTAAAATATCTTTAATGCTAACGGCTTGGCCGCGCGCCGCCGGTGGCGTGTTGGGCAGGGTGAAGCTGTATATCCCCAGTACCAGTGAAACGATCGCGGTCATAGCAAATGTGTTGCGAAGAAGGCCGTTGGCAATGCTCTGCTGTGAATCCCAAGAGAAGAGGTAGCTAATGACCAATCCTGCGACGATCCAGCCAATCGTTCCCCACAGGCGGATCTTACCAAATTCACTGGCGGGATCTTTCAGCTGGTTGAACGATACTGAGTTTACTAGCGCTAGAGTCGGCATGTAGCAAAGCATGTAAATAAATAGGTAGGGATAAAAGCTGGCAAAATCCGCGGCGCTGTAAAGTAGGTACATTAAACCTGCGCCCGCAAGGTGTAATACACCGAGTATTTTTTCCGCGTTGAAATAGCGGTCAGCAATCATGCCGATGATGAAGGGTGCAATAATCGCCCCCCATGATTGGGTGCCATAGGCCATACCGATGTCGCCGCCGGTAGCCTGTAGCGTGCTGCCTAAAAATGTACCTAGGGTGACAAACCAGGCTCCCCAAACAAAAAATTGTAAGAACATCATCGTACAGAGACGTAGGTTTATAGTGTTCATAAAATCATCCTAATTATTGCTTTTATTAAATGTTGACCCAGGCGCTGTCGGCTTTAGCACTGGCTAGCATGGCATCGATGAATGCCATGCCTCTTAATCCCGCAGTAATCCCGGGTGCGATTAAATCTTGTGGCATTGCCGTGTGGCGTATTTGCTTGGCAAAAAGAGTGTATAGGTTGGCAAAGGCTTCCAGATAACCCTCTGGGTGTCCGCCAGGCGTTCGGCACAATTCATTAGCGGCATCGCACAGTTCCGGCATGCCAGAGCCCGCTCGCAATACCCGTTTTGGAGCATTGTGAGGCATGTGTATCAATGAGTTAGGCTCAGCGTGAGTCCATATTAGGCCACCCAGCTCACCGTAGACCCTGATTTTTGGCGCATTTTCTTCACCGGCGCAGATTTGACTGGCGATGAGTGTACCGCTTGCGCCTTGTTCGGTCCTAAAATGCGCCGCCCCATCGTCATCTAAGTGTCGTCCTTCGACAACGGTGTTAAGCATGGCGCTTAGGCGGTGGATATTGTGCCCAGAGACAAATTCTGCAAGGTTGTAGGCATGGGTGCCTATGTCACCCATACAGCCGCTGGCTCCTGACTGAGCGGGGTCGGTTCGCCAAGCAGCCTGCTTATTTTCGTGTTCAATAAGCTCGGTGAGCCATCCCTGCGGGTACTCCACTAATATTTTGCGCACTTTGCCTATTGTGCCGTTAGCCACCATATGGCGGGCTTGCCAAACCATGGGGTAGCCAATATAGGTATGGGCCAGGGCGAAAAACGTGTTGGATTGCTGAAGTGTGTGGGCAAGTTCCATCGCTTCTGAGCTGCTCACACCCAAAGGTTTTTCGCACATGACATGGAAGCCCAGTTTAGCTCTGCAACCGCAATCGGCACATGGGTGTCGTTGGGGGTGACAATGGTAATGGCTTCGATTCTTTGGTCGGCGGGTAGCGCTGCTTCGCTCTGCAGCAGATCTTGCCAAGTACTGTACGCTCTTGATGGGCAGATTCCGAGTTGGGCAGCGGTATGTTGGTTGTTGTCGGGGTTGCGGCTAAAGGCGCCCGCCACTAGTTCATACTGCCCATCCATGCCGATGGCGTGGCGATGGACTGCGCCAATAAAGGCTCCTTGGCCTCCGCCAATCATCGCTAAGCGTACTTTTTGAATCATTTCTTGTTACCATCTAGTCTTTTATTTGAAATTAAGTCAGTATTGAAACCTAAAATGTAAACGTTTGCAAAGGTGTAAAATGATAAATATAGCGACAAATCGGCGCAATTTTTTAAAATCGTTCACAGCGTTGACTGCACTTGCCACGATGCCTGTGACCATGGCTCATGCCGGTCATAATCGCGTGGGTTTACAACTTTATACTGTGCGCGACATGGCTCAACAAGATTTGTTAGGTACCCTCGAGTATGTTGCTGCTTTAGGCTACAAAGACATGGAGTTTGCCGGCTACTTTGGTCATCCAGTGCAAACGTTAAGACGCCATCTTGATGTTTTAGGTTTGGCATCGCCATCTGTTCACGTGCCATTAACTGTGCTGCAAAATAATTTGCAGCAAGCGATAGATGATGCCTTGGTGATGGGGCATCAGTACTTAGTCATGCCTTATTTGACGTCAGAGCAGCGTGAGGGAGGGATTGATACCTACAAACGACTGGCAGAATTCCTCAGTGGTGTAGGTGAAACCTGCCGTGATAACGGTCTTTTTCTGGCATACCATAATCATGATTTTGAGTTTGAACAGCTGCAGGGTGAGTTGCCCTATGATCTTCTGCTAGAAGTGCCGGCTGAGCACATGTTAATGGAATTGGATCTGTATTGGACCACTAAAGCAGGTTATGACCCGGTCAGGTTATTCGAGCAACACCCGGGTCGATTCCCTTTGTGGCATGTTAAGGATATGGATGAAAAAGGCGAGTTTGCCGACGTGGGCTCAGGCTCCATTGATTTCGAGCGCATTTTTGCCCATCGCGCCACTGCTGGCTTGCAATATGGCTTTGTTGAACGCGACCGTACCCCAAATCTTGAACAAACCTTGGTTAATAGTTTTAGTGCGGCGCACAGTTTATTGAGTGAATAACGTTAGGAAGTGAATGTTAATTTTTAATAGGTGTTAGTTCCTCTTTTTACTTTGTCGGCACACTCATCGCGTGTTCCGCCCGTGTTGCCGACAATGCATTGCTGCTGTTCAGGCACTTTGCTAAAAAACATAATGAAAATAATTAGCTGCGTTTAGCGCGATATCTCTTTTCAGATTTATGTTTGCGAGAACGGCTTAATGGCTTTATGCCATAGGGCGTATGTAATCTTATCGAGTATCAAAGGCGTCTAAACGTTATAAAGTTTAACCATAGAGAAATACGTTTCTCATCGTTTTCCGGAGTACACCATGGAGACGGCATCAAATAATAATGTTGCGCATAGCTATGACCCTAGTGCGAATTACACGCTTCCATTAGCGGGTTTGACAGCACTCTTTTTCATGTGGGGTTTTATCACCTGCTTGAATGATATTTTGATCCCCCATTTAAAGAATTTATTCTCACTTAGCTACACCCAAGCTATGTTGATTCAATTTTGTTTCTTTGGTGCTTATTTTATCGTTTCTATTCCTGCCGGCAAATTGGTAAATCGATTAGGTTATCAAAAAGGTATCGTCGCCGGTTTGTTATTGGCGGCCCTTGGCTGTGGAATGTTCTTGCCGGCGGCGTCCCTGCATTCTTACCCCTTGTTCTTGGCGGGTTTGTTTACCATGGCTTCAGGTATTACCATCCTTCAAGTCTCTGCTAACCCTTACGTGACGGCCTTGGGTCCTGCAGAAACGGCATCCAGTCGTTTAACCATGACACAGGCGTTCAACTCATTAGGGACCACCGTTGCTCCTTTCTTTGGCGCGATGTTGATTTTGGCGGCGGCAGAACCTGCCTTAGAGGGCATGAGCCAGGCGGCCATCAAAGCCCAAGAAGCCGATGCAGTTAAATTCCCTTACTTGTTGTTAGCGTCTTCATTCGTCGTGTTGGCGATCATCTTTTACAACCTAAAGTTACCCAATGTTCAGGGCGAATCAGCTAACGTTGGAAAACTAAAGTACAGCGATCATCCCCACTTAGTACTCGGTGCGATTGGTATTTTCATGTATGTAGGTGCAGAGGTCGCCATCGGCAGCTTCCTGGTCAACTTCATGGGTTTGTCACACATTGCGGGTATGGATGAAGCGACAGCTGCCCCTTACATTGCCTATTACTGGGGTGGTGCTATGGTGGGTCGTTTTATTGGCGCTGTTGTTATGCAGAAAGTTAAAGCAGGTAATGTGCTTGCCTTTAATGGCGTTATGGTGATCTTGTTAGTGACAGTCGCTATTTTGGCGGAAGGATCGCTAGCAATGTGGGCATTGTTGGCTGTCGGTTTGTTTAACTCCATTATGTTTCCTACCATTTTCTCATTGGGAATTACTGGATTGGGTGCAAGCACAAGCCAAGGCGCCGGTCTGATGTGCCTCGGCATTGTGGGTGGCGCTATTGTGCCACTGTTTATGGGTATGATTGCTGATATTAGCGATATTCAAATTGCCCTTATACTCCCCGCCATATGCTACTTGTTTATTGTCCATTATGGTCTTGTTGGTCATAAGCCTCGCGCTTAATTTTTAGGGCGGGGAGTTTCTCCCCGTCCATTTTTCTGTGGGTTAACGTCTCCTGTTAATTGACACTATTTAAACCCCCTTTGGCACTATGTTGCCCATCAATGCTGACATAGCGTCCATTTGAATTAACCCAACGTTAAATGGATGTTAATCCTTTCGTAGATTGATACCATAGCTCCGACTAATTAGTAGTAGTATCTATAGGCTATAGACCTTTCAGGTTCTTGTGCTTAATGGTTTAATAGCGAGCTTTTTTAACGCGATACAATCGAAAAGATTTCAAACATAACGAGCCAAGAATCGCTAATTCTTGGGCTTTATTTTGAAGGTGCGCCTATGTCGGCTTCATCATCTCGTGCCAACGCCAATGAGGCGTCGTTACTGAGAGTTTTTACAATTCCCGAATCAGAAGATTCGACATTGTCTCGTATTGAGAAACAAATGTCGGAAGACCTTAATGGGTTTCTAGAACAGCAGATTGTTGCTGTTCAAAAGCCTCTCGGTGAAATAGAACAGGATTTTGCAGACAGTAAAATCCCTGAAGAGCCAATGTGGGTTAGCGACTACAGCGATAAAATTCTCGATACCTTAATTGCCCACTCGGTCCACACTTCGTCTCCTAAGTTTATTGGCCATATGACATCGGCCTTACCCTACTTTTTGTTACCCCTGGCAAAGATGATGGTGGGCCTCAACCAAAACCTTGTCAAAGTCGAAACGTCAAAGGCCTTCACGCCGATGGAACGCCAAGTGGTTGGCATGCTGCACAACCTTATTTATCAGCGTGATGCCGATTTTTACCACGAGTGGATGCACAGCGTGAATGGTGCAGTAGGCGCATTTTGTTCAGGGGGCACTGTGGCCAATATGACGGCCTTATGGGTGGCTCGTAATTGTCGCTTTAAAGCCGATGGTGATTTTCTGGGAATCGACCAGGAAGGTATGTATGCCGCTTTAAAGTATTACGGCTATGACGGTGTGGCGGTCATTACCTCCAAGCGCGGGCACTATTCACTGAGTAAAACAGCCGATTTACTGGGTCTGGGACGCCGTTCTTTTGTGGCGGTGGAGGTGGATGAAAAAAACCGTATTCAAATCGATGCTCTTGAAGCAACGTGCCGTGATTTAAAAGCCAAAAATATCTGTATTTTAGCGATAGTGGGCGTGGCGGGTACTACTGAAACGGGCAATATCGATCCACTGGAAGACATGGCGCAGGTGGCGCAAAAGTACGGGGCTCATTTTCATGTCGATGCTGCCTGGGGCGGGGCAACACTGCTTTCAAGTAAGCACCGTTCATTACTCAAGGGCATTGAACAGGCTGACTCGGTCACAATCGATGCGCACAAGCAGCTTTATGTTCCTATTGGTGCGGGTTTAGTGCTATTCAAAAATCCACAAATCAGTGGCGCTATTGAGCATCACGCAAAATATATTTTGCGTGAAGGCTCCAAAGATATAGGTATTCATACCCTTGAGGGGAGCCGCCCTGGGATGGCCATGCTAGTGCACTCCTGTCTTAACATTATTGGACGCCAAGGCTACGAACTGTTGATTGATAAGTCGTTGGCCAATGCCCGTTATTTTGCCGAATTGATCAATAGTGATGATGACTTTGAACTGATCAGTGAGCCCGAGTTGTGTCTGTTGACCTATCGCTATGTCCCCGGCCACGTAAGACGTTTTTTAGAGGGCGCCAATAAAGAAGTTCAACAGCATATCAATGGCTTGTTGAATGTCCTGACCAGAACAATTCAAAAAAACCAGCGTGAGCAGGGTAAGTCCTTCGTATCGCGTACCATGCTAAATCCAATTAAATATCACGCTGAAGATATTATTGTGTTTAGGGTGGTGCTAGCTAACCCGTTGACTACGCCTGAAATTTTGCAAGCCGTTTTGACAGAGCAGAAAGCTATCGCACGTAAACAGCTCGCAGAACTAGCGCCCATTGAGCAAATTGTTGCTAGTGCGACTTAGTCGCCTCGTTAATATGGACTAATATTGGTGTTGCGACACACAAGCTGTCGCGCATAGGATGGGTGGGGTCGCATTACAAAAAATGCCCATGCTAATTTTGCATAATATTGTTTTATTTGGGCGGCGCTGCACATGAGTGAATCGCCAATAAATATTCCTGTCATGGAGAAATCATGAAAGTACTCGTCACGGTCAAGCGCGTTGTTGATTACAACGTGAAGGTACGCCCCAAGTCAGATGGCTCGGGTGCAGATCTCAATAACGTCAAAATGTCGATTAACCCCTTCTGCGAAATTGCCGTCGAAGAGGCAGTGCGCCTTAAAGAAAAAGGCGTAGCCAGCGAAGTGGTCGTCGTGTCGATCGGCGACAAGGGTTGCCAAGAGCAGCTTCGCACCGCGTTGGCGCTCGGTGCTGACCGCGCGATTCAAGTGGATGCCGCTGGTGATCTACAGCCATTAGCG
>Ga0181565_10004985_pt1 | contig 10171 bp, 9 predicted proteins | sample 101ome_16_FD_129661 | JGI IMG/M metagenome (GOLD analysis project Ga0181565, IMG submission 129661) | Coastal salt marsh microbial communities from the Groves Creek Marsh, Skidaway Island, Georgia - 101401AT metaG (megahit assembly) | ecosystem: Environmental > Aquatic > Marine > Intertidal zone...
AGTAGATACGAAAAATTAATTTTGCACAGATAAGACGGTGAACTCAAAACAGGTGCAGGGGGTGGTTTAATGGCTAACTCGATAAGAAGCAGATCGGTGCATGTACCTTACATTTTGTGCTAATACAGTTTTTTGGTTGAAAAAATGACGAAAAGAAAAGAGAGAATAGACGGCAAAGCGTTAGCGGTGAAGATTATGGCTGCGGCAGCCAAAGAAATCCATGCGCCATCGCACGTGCTGCTGACTGACACAGACAAACCATTCTTTGCGAATGTGATTGAGGAGTTTGCGCGGTCAGATTGGACGGCACACCAGCTTGAGATTGCAGCGATGATTGCGCGCACGATGAATGACATCAATCGGGAGCAACAAGAGTTGCGCAAAGAGGGTTACATCACGACACGCCAGAATGGCACGACTGTGGAAAACCCAAGGCAACGAGTGGTGAAAAGTTTGACGGGTGACTTGCTGTCTTTACGGCGCAGTTTAAGTCTACATGCGCGCGCGCGAGGTGAGGCTAGGGATGTTGCCAAGCGCACTGGTTATGCGAAGGAAATTGAGGGTGATAACCCGCTTGACGATGAGTTACTTGCGAGGCCGCAATGACACGCGGTGAGGCAGTCTGTGCTTTTGATCTGGCTTGCAAATTGAGAGCCAAACCTGTGCCACCAATACCTTACGGATGCATAGCTTACGTTCACTCCTCGTTCGTGCAGCAGCTCTTCCATATTCCTCATCGAGAGTGGAAACCTCACCTACAGCATAACGGCAAGTTGGATAATCTCAGGGCTAGTTTTAAAATAGCGTAAGGATAATGGTTTAGGCACTGCCCAGACGCTAATACCCATTACCCTATCGGGTAAGGTAGTTTATTCTGACAGAGCCTTTTTGTCAATCGGGTGTGCGATATTTAGAAATGACATCTTAAATAATTTTGTTAAGTTTCATTTATGCTTGATATTAAAACTCAACTTGCGCTTGATGAACTAAAAAATGGTGGGGGAATATTATATCCTTTCCGAAATGGATATGAAAAATTAAGTGAAATTTTAACTTCGATAACACCAGAAACCTGGCGTTATGATGAAACAGTTTTAGGTGGTCTTGTTCTTCACTTGGTTAAACAAGGTCAAGCAGCACGGGCAAAATCATATCTTCGAGCTCGAAACCTAAAAATTCAAAAGACTTATCAATTTGAATTCTTAGAGTTGATGGTAGCGCTTCATTTAGGTGAAAAAATTAATGAGAATCAAATAACTGTTTGGCGCCGTTTAGAGAGAAAGTTACCACTGCAGGATACTTTATTGATTGGGCTCTATTACAACGTAATGATGGCTATGTTTGTTCGAATTGGTAATCTCGAAGATGCCAAAAACGCAGGCCAGCAAGCAATTTCTTGTTTCAGAGAAGAAGGGCATAGCTACCTTGAGCATTTCATTCACATTCATCTGGCTGACTTAGATGTAATTGAAGGTCGACTAATAAGAGCCATGCGAGGTTTATCAACGGCAAAAAGATGTCTTACTAATTCTGGGTTATCATACGGAAATGAGGTTGAGGTTATAGAAATTATTGAGCTAGCCATTTTGTATGAACGGGGAGAATTCGAAAAAGTCAGAAAAAATTCAGCTAGATTGCGTGAAAGCCTTCTAAAAGGCGACAGCTGGTCCGAACTTTTCCTACAATTAACGAGGATTTCAGTACTGAGCTTATATTTTACAAAAGGCTTCCAGGCAGCTCAAGAAGAGTTAGAAATATTTCAGGCTGATTACGTTCGCAGACACGCCGAAAGAGCATCGACCATTGATATTCTATCAAGCATGATTTGGAGATTAGAATGGAATACCAATGAAGCCGAACTTTATATAAATTCCTTAACTTACTCCAACATTAACAGCGCAATTGGGAGAATTTTATTTTCAGACCAACATATAATTTTGAATGAAAAAAATGATCTAAAGTATTTTTCTCCCAGGGGTGAAATAATAGATGAACTACAAATTGCACACTCAGAAAGTGGAAAAAAACGCCGTGATGCCCTGGAGCGGGCATTTCGAAATGCTTTAAAAGAAAATCAAATCGCTCCATTTTTAGAAAACCGCGATACATTTTTAGGGATTAGTGGCCAAGTTGCATCTATCTCATCTATTAAAAGAAATCCAATTATGCTTCGCTTTGTCAATAAAATCATGAAAGCCGTTAGTAAAAGTTATGCTATCCCTGAATTCCTCAGAAAAATTGGTTTCAATAGGAAACAATTTATGGTGTCTGCTGCGCTTCAGGCAGGCTCTACAAATAAGCAAATTGCGAGGCAATTGGGCATAAAAGAAGCAACAGTTAAATATCATCTAACTAAAATGTACAAAATAGCAAAAGTATCAAAAAGATCTGAACTAATTGATTTTATTAATGAAAACAAAAATTATAAAGATATTTAGACTTTTTTTATAAAAATTAGACTTTTTTTGACTCCACTAATTTTCTTTTCTGACCAATCGTATCCCTAAGGGGGCTATTGATATGCTGTCGTACCTACTGCGAAGAGCTTTAACACTTTTGTTGGTTCTCTTTGGGCTATCAATATTAATTTTCATAATTGCTCGTATCGTTCCAGGCGACCCTGCACGCATTGCGTTAGGCCCACTAGCTACAGCAACTCAAGTCGAAGAATTGCGGGAAGAAATGGGTTTGAATGCTTCATTCCCAGTTCAACTGTGGTCATACCTTTCCGGATTAGTACAAGGCGATCTAGGTAAATCTTTACTTACTTCTCGTCCAGTAATGGATGATATCCGAGGGGCTTTACCCGCAACTTTTGAACTAGTTCTCGTAACGATAATTTTACAAATATTTATCTCTATTCCTCTTGGTGTAATGGCCGCAATTTACAGGAACACTTGGATCGATAATTTACTTCGAGTGATTTCATTGATTGGCGTTGTAACACCTGGTTTCGTTTTAGCCATAATTCTACAATTAGTGGCGGCCCATTATTTAGGTTTTCTACCAGTAACGGGCAGACTCGATGGTGGGATAGATTTTGAAGCTAACTTTACAGGTCTTTTACTAATTGATGGAACATTAGCAGGAAGGTTTGATGTTGTTTTAGATGCTATCCGGCATCTGTTCTTGCCTGCAATAGCTCTATCCGCGGCCGGAATAGGACAAGTTATGCGAATAACTCGAACAGCGATGATCGAGGTGTCTAGTAGAGATTTTGTAGAGGCAACACGTGCATATGGTATCCCAGAAAAAGTTGTAACATTCAGATATATGCTGAGGGTGGCCTCCGTAGCCCCACTTACCATACTTGGGCTGGAGTTTGCATCTCTTATTGGAAATGCTTTTATCGTTGAGTTCGTGTTCTCATGGCCCGGGATTGCTAGCTATGGAGTAAGAACCATCCTCCAAAAAGATTTAAATGCAGTGATTGGGGTGGTTTTAATTTCAGGAGTATTTTTTGTTGTAGCCAATTTGACCATAGACATAATTTTAGGACTTTTAGACCCAAGGCACAGATTGAAAGCGGGAAGAGGTTCATGAATAATCTTCAAGCCGATAACCCACAATTGCGCGACTTGTCGTCTCGTCAAATGGCATTTTATCGTTTTCGAAGTAATCCGTTAGCTCTGATAGGCGGATTTATTGTAATCAGCGTTGCTATTGCTGCAATTTTTGCTCCCTACTTAGCCCCTTCACCAGAAAGCGCTGGATCATTTGTTGACTTTAGAAATAGACATTCTCCACCTAGTTGGCAAAACCCAATGGGAACAGACAATGTTGGCAGGGATATTTTGAGTCGGGTAATTTATGGCTATCGAGTATCTCTAGGTCTAGTTATTGGTGTTTTGGGAGTAGCTGTACCCTTTGGCGTAATTCTTGGCCTTATTGCTGGCTATTTTGGAGGTTGGATTGAGACGATTATAATGCGTTTCACTGATGTTATGCTTGCTCTACCCCCATTGGCAATGGCTCTGGCCATTACGGCAGTTCTATCGCCCAATCTAATAAACGCTATGGTAGCAATAACGATGCTCTGGTGGACTTGGCACACTCGCTTAATATATCGAATAGTCAAAAGCCAAATGAATGAAGACTATGTTGAGGCAGCATTAGTTGCTGGAGCTAGCCATCGTCATATTTTGTTCAAAGAATTATTACCAAATTGTTTTTCAGCAGTAGCTGTTAAAATTTCTTTAGACGCAGGGTTTGTAATACTTTTTGGCGCAGCGCTATCCTTTCTAGGTTTAGGCGTACAGCCGCCTACACCAGATCTTGGAACAATGGTCGCTACCGGTTCTGAATATATGCCTGAAATGTGGTGGCAAGCTGTAATGCCAGGCCTCGCTATACTCTATGCGATTTTAGGCTTTAATCTCCTAGGTGACGGACTTCGCGATATGTTGGATGTAGAATTATGAATCACCTTCTTGATATCAAGGATCTCAGCATCGGTTTTAACACTTATGGTCAAAATAGACCCGTGCTTCATAAAGTTAATTTGTATGTTGATGAAGGAGAGCGTGTTTCTCTTATTGGACAATCCGGGTCAGGAAAAACAGTTACTATGAGATCTGTTATCGGAACCCTCCCAATGCCACCAGGTAATGTTGAAAACGGGTCAATTTTTTATGAAGGCTCTTCTCTGCTCGATCTGAACAAGCAGGAACGAAACCGTCTGAAAGGAACTGGGATCTCAATCGTGCTTCAGGACCCAATGTTATCTTTCAATCCAGTTTTAACAATAAAACGGCAAATGGACGATATAGTTCGATACTCGGATATTCGAATGGGGATCAAAAGATCAGCAAAAGAAAGAGAGGCGCATTTAATCGAAACCTTGCAAAAAGTCAGATTACAGGATGGTGAAAGAATACTAGAGAGTTATCCAATGATGTTATCGGGAGGCATGCGTCAGCGCGTATTAATCGGAATGGCATTGTTAAACAAACCAAAACTGCTGATTGCCGACGAACCAGGCACAGCACTCGACGTAACAACTCAAGATGAAATACTAACACTACTAAACAATTTGGTCGCCGAAGAAGGGCTATCACTACTGCTTATCACACATAATCTGGGCGTTGTTCGGAAAATGGCAGACCGTGTGTACGTAATGGAGCATGGAAAAATAGTAGAAACTGGAAGCCGTGATGCGATTTTCCAAGCCCCAAAGCATGAATATACGAAAAAATTGATGGGGGCGGTACCGCCTCTTTATGGCGATAAAGTCAAAACTATTGATTACAAAGGAACCACTCCAGCAATTGAAGTGAAAACTATTAATAAAGATTTCACAACTAGGAGTGGGTTTTTTAATAACAAAATCGATGTATTTCGCGCCGCGAATGATGTGTCGCTGACTATTAATCAGGGGGATATTTACGGAATAGCAGGAGAAAGTGGCTCCGGCAAAACCACTGTTGCCAAAATGATTTTGGGTTTAACTGAACCCAATAACGGAGAAATAAAATTATTTGGCCGCTCAATCAACGAGTTCAAAGGAACAAGTGAGTTTCGCAAATTAATCCAAATAGTATATCAAAATCCAGGCTCCTCATTAAATCCCCGCCGGACTGTTGCTGAGCAACTATCTGTTCCATTAAAGTTTAGTGGTTATGAAAGTTCACAAATTAAAAACCGCATTTATGAATTACTAGAGTTAGTTGATCTTCCTCAAAATTATGCTGGTATGTATCCTCATGAGCTATCTGGTGGGCAAAAACAAAGAGTTGCAATAGCCCGAGCTTTATCGGTGAACCCAAAAATACTAGTTTTGGATGAACCCACGTCTGCGCTTGACGTTTTGGTCCAATCCACGGTCATTGATCTTTTGAATCGGTTACGAAAAGAATTTGATTTAACTTATATTTTTATTAGCCACGATCTTAGCCTTATGCGCAACTTTTGTAATCGAGTGGCTATAATGTTTCGCGGAAATATAGTTGAAACTGGAAGTGTAACCAAAATCTTCGAGCATCCTTCCCATGCGTACACGAGAGCGCTCTTGTCAGCAATTCCAGTGATTTCGCAAGAAGAAGAAAATCAAAAACCAAAATTAAATAAAAAAGAGCGGGATGAAGTCCTTGCTAGCTCTACTGTAATGGAGGTCTAAAATGTACAGAATTGGAGTCGATGTTGGTGGCACAAATACTGACGCAGTAATTATGCAGGGCGGTAAAATCCTTTCTGGGATAAAGTCACCAACGACCGAGGATGTCATGACAGGTGTAGTAAACGCTGTCCAAGGAGCTCTTTCGGAGGCCAATGCAGACAAAACCAACGTTAATGCGGTAATGATTGGAACCACCCACTTTACCAATGCAGTGGTTGAACGTAAGCATCTTTCTCAAACAGCAGCGGTCAGGCTTTGTCTACCAGCAGCCCAATGTTTACCCCCAATGGTTGATTGGCCCGCTGATATTAGAGATACCGTCGGCAATCATTACTGGATGGCAAAAGGTGGTTACGAATTCGATGGACGGGAAATTTCTGCCCTGGATATGTCTGAGCTAGAGGCTATAGCTTCTGAAATTGATGCAAAGGGTATTGATACCATAGCGATCACTTCGGTGTTTTCCCCTGTTAGCGACGAAATGGAACGCAAAGCTATGGAAGCCATGGCTGCAAAGCTACCTAATGCAAATTTCACCCTATCTAGTGAAATTGGCCGTCTTGGGATATTGGAGCGTGAAAATGCTGCAATTATGAATGCTTCACTACGTGCCCTATCAGAACGAACAGTTGATGCCTTTGGAAAAGCTCTCGAAAAGGTAGGCTTGGATTGCCCATTTTATATTACGCAAAATGACGGAACCCTTATGAGCCGTGAATTTGTTCAATCATACCCTGTGTTAACTTTTGCTTCTGGTCCCACTAATTCAATGAGAGGTGCTGCGTTTTTATCCGGAAAATCTGATGCAATTGTTGTAGATGTTGGTGGAACCACGACAGATGTTGGCGCTTTGGTTAAAGGATTTCCACGGCCAGCTAGTACCACAGTTGATGTTGGTGGAGTTCGCACAAACTTTCGTATGCCTGATGTTTTTGCGATTGGCCTAGGGGGCGGCACGATTGTTTCAGGACAAGGCGATGGTTTAAAGGTAGGCCCACAATCGGTTGGTTACAAACTCACAGTAGACTCCTTAATTTTTGGAGGCAACACTACAACAACGTCTGATATAGCTGTCGCACTAGGTTTGGCAGAATTTGGGAACTCAGATTCTGTTAAAAACTTAGATAAAGAATACTTGGAGGCAGTTAAAAAACGGATCAACGAAATGTTGACCAATGCTGTCGAAAGAATGCGTGTTTCGCCAGAAGTAATCCCTGTGCTTGCCGTTGGTGGTGGATCTATTCTAGTTCCTGATGAAATTAGTGATTTGCCAGTAATACGCCCTGAACATTTCTCTGTTGCAAATGCAGTTGGCGCCGCTATTGGTCAAATTTCCGGTGAAGTAGATCGGATTTTTTCGCTGGATGGAAAGTCACGAGAAGAGGCCTTAGGTGAAGCCAAAGAAGAGGCAATCCAAAAAGCCGTAGCTGCAGGAGCCAAACCAGATAGCATAGAATTACTAGACCAAGAAGATGTTCCATTGGCTTACTTACCAGGAAACGCAACTCGAATTCGTCTGAAAGTGGTCGGTGACATGAATGGCTAATGTGCTGAGAGAAGTCCTTGATGAAGATTTAGACGCCATAGAAATTGGCGCGGCAATCCTTGGTACTGGTGGAGGCGGCAACCCGTATATCGGAAAACTGCGGTGCCGTGAAGAACTAAAAAAAGGACGCAAAATCCCTGTAATCCCTCTTTCAGAATTGCGTGATGATGCCTTTGTCGTTTCGTTAGGTGGCATAGGGGCGCCAGTTGTTGGGGTTGAAAAAATTGAAGAAGGGCAAGAGTGCCTACGTGCTCTTCATGCGCTCGAAAAGGAACTTGACATTAAAGTTGATGCTTTAATCTCAGCAGAGATAGGAGGGGCTAATTCAATGGAGCCAATGCTCACCGCCGCGCAGGCGGGTCTCCCTGTCGTCGATGGTGATGGTATGGGGCGCGCGTTCCCTGAAATGCAAATGTGTACTTGGTCCATTTATGGCCATAGAGAAGCTCCAGGCGCTATGGCAGATGAGAAAGGAAACATAGTTGTTATTCGAGAAACTCCAAACGATATTTGGTTGGAGAAAATAGCGAGATCTGTAGTCGTTACAATGGGTGCTGCTGCTGGGTTAGCTACCCAACCAATGCGAGGTGATTTTGTAAAACGGGCTGCCATTCCGAATACAATTACACAGGCGTTAAACCTAGGTCGCGCTGTTTTAAATGCACATGCAACTAATGCAGACCCAGTTCAAACTGTCATTAATCAAGAAAGAGGAAAATTATTGATGACAGCTAAAATAACCGATCTGCAGAGGCATTTAAAAGGTGGCTTTGCGGTTGGCCATATCAATTTAGATGGTTTTGGAAAATTCAATGGAGAAACAGGACGGATTGATCTGCAAAATGAGTTTCTGGTTTTTTGGCATAATGGGCAAGTTGAAGTTTGCACACCAGACCTAATCGTTGTTTTGGATAGCGACACTGGCTTACCGATTACTACTGAAATGCTTAGATATGGTCAAAGGGTTGCCGTATTAGGTCTGCCGGCGCACCCCTTAATGCGCTCTCCCGAGGCGCTAAAGGTAGTTGGACCAGCTGCGTTTGGGTACTCTGATATCACCTTTAACCCTATGGAGGATAAATAATGAGATCTATCAAGTCCATAAATCGCTCAGATATGACTCACATAGCCTTGGGTGGAGCATTTCTAGGCACTGGTGGGGGTGGCGATCCATACATTGGAAGACTGATGGCCGAACAGGCGATTGATAATCATGGTCCAGTAGAGGTTATAGATGTTGAGTCTCTGTCTGACGATGCGCTTGTAATCCCCGTATGTATGATGGGCGCTCCAACTGTAATGTTAGAAAAATTACCTCGAGGTGATGAAGCTATTAATGCATTAAGATCTCTTGAAGCCGTTCTAGGTCGAGAAGCGGATGCTATATTTTGCATTGAAGCAGGAGGCCTAAATTCTACCATACCAATCGCTGTAGCTGCCACAGCAGGTTTGCCAATTGTAGACGGAGACGGCATGGGTAGGGCCTTTCCAGAATTGCAAATGGTTTCTATGACGATGTTTGACATACATGCTTGCCCTATGGCTATGGCCGATGAGAAAGGCAATGCACTAGTTCTTAACACTGTCGATAATCTTTCAACTGAAAAATTTGCACGGGTTATAACCGTCGAAATGGGTGGTGCAGGTCTTATAGCGCTTTACCCTATGACAGGGGCAGAAGCTAAGAAATCAATTCTCCGAGGTTCACTGTCTTTGATTTCAAATATAGGGAAGATAATTTCTTATGAACAGAAAGCCAACCGCAATCCTGCCGACAAATTAGCTTCAGAACTTAGTGGAGTAAGATTATTTGAAGGTCGAATAACAGATGTTGAACGACGTACAGAAGGTGGATTTGCACGTGGACAGGCAATTATTCAGGGATTAGAGGCCTACCAAGGTCGCAGCATGAAATTGAATTTCCAAAATGAATTTCTTCTTGCTGAGGATAATAAGGGTAAACCTCTCGCCATGACCCCCGACTTAATCTGTTTGTTAGATTTGGAAACTGGGGAACCTATTACCACAGAAACTATGGGCTATGGGTATCGAGTAATAGTGTTTGGATTACCTTGTGACCCCAAATGGAGATCAAAACATGGGCTGGAACTCGTCGGCCCAAAATACTTTGGATATGAGGCAGATTACAAACCGATCGAAGAAATCTACCAACTAACTAGTTAACTAGAGGAAAGGAAATGTAATGAAACATATAAAGTCAATGGCGCTTGCGGCATCAAGCGCAGTAGCAATTATGTTGGGGACTGGGATAGCCTCAGCAAATAACGTAGTCACGGTAAATACTGTACAAATCTTTGGAACAATTGATCCGGCAAAGATAAATGATTACACGGAATACATGGCGGGCGTTAACTTATATGAGGCGCTTACGACATTAGACGGCTCTGGTGCTATTCAGCCACTGCTATCTGAAAGCTGGTCAACTTCTGCAGATGGTTTAACATGGACATTTAAATTAAAGAAAGGAGCAACATTTCAGGACGGTTCAC
>Ga0181565_10004997_pt1 | contig 10159 bp, 12 predicted proteins | sample 101ome_16_FD_129661 | JGI IMG/M metagenome (GOLD analysis project Ga0181565, IMG submission 129661) | Coastal salt marsh microbial communities from the Groves Creek Marsh, Skidaway Island, Georgia - 101401AT metaG (megahit assembly) | ecosystem: Environmental > Aquatic > Marine > Intertidal...
GTGTCCGCTAAAAAAAGAAGCTCGCACGCTTGCCTCAAGAGTTGTCAGTGCTCCTGGAATGTAGCCTGGAACAATGTCGCTAATTGGGTATAAGACACCAAGGTGCAGCTGACGAGTTCCTGTTGTGTTTGCTAGATCTACTGAAGATGAGCCAACCATGATATTGTTTCCTTCAAGCGGAATTAAATTAAATCTGTTGTTGGCAGTTAATTTTAATCCTGAGCTTGGAACAAAAGAGTAAGAACCATCAAAAGAAAACCTTCTAGCATATAAATTAAATCCACCACCTTGGGCCGTGATATCAGTAATCTGACCTGAAACATCACTTGTTGCACCCAACGTTAACCGATCACCAACATTTGCCTCAAGTCCTGAAATGATTTGTCCGCTCCCATCTCCCAAAAAACTACTAGAGCTATCTCCCCTTACTGGACCAGAGGGTGTATCGTAAACGCGTCTAAGCTGACTAAAGTAGCCTGTTCCACGAAGAGAAAATCTTGAGAATAACTTAAGTTTTAAATCTTTATTTTCGACGAGATTCACATTAAATTCATGATCGACATAGAAATAAATCCCAGCTGTAGTTGTTTCAAAACTAGTAGCAGAGTTTGGTTTATTCGACCCAGAAGAGTTAACTTTATCCGTGGCGTAGCCGACGACACCGTAATTCCCTGTAACAAAACGATTAAAGGGGATCGTTCTCGTTAATGCCACACCAGAAATTTTCTCTCCCTTTCCTGAAGGTGTTTTGGCATGAAATACTTTTAATTTATTTCTCCCCAATTTAATTCCTGCCATTACCTTTGTCGCTGTTGGCCTAATATTAGGATCAAAATTAGACAAGTCTTCACCTGCAATTTCAGCAAGAACAATACCTCTGTCAGAAGGCAAAAAATAAACGGGTTGATCATTTTCTCCCCACATATGAAATGTAATTCCATTTGAACTAAGAATCCCTTCATCATGCTCCAAGACACTACTACCTCTTCCAGAGTCAACACGCTTCATTCCACCATAATTTAATTTATATGTTCTACCGGGATTTCGAGGATCAGAAACAACCATTGTCGCATGATACCCATTCGCTACGGGGTAAGTAACACCAAACGAAAGCTTTAACCCCATTTGCCTTGCCGCCTGAACCGCAAATTGATGAATATGGCGACATACTCCGGCCTTAAGTTCAGCCGTTGAACCAATACCATCATTATTGAGAAAAATTGCTCGCGCTAACTCACGAGATGAAATATCTTTTCCACCAAGTCCTTGATTCAATATGCTTTTGTCATAATTATCATTAAGCGTACTAAGCAGAGAACCAAGAAACGAAAGTTTCTCTTCTGTACTTTTTCCGCGATAATTTAGCTCAAGAAATTTAGAAGCGTCTTGAAAATTCCCATTACTGATCATAGAGCTGTAGTCTAAAATTGCGATAGACTCTTTTACTCTCCTCTCGACGATGGGGTCAATTCGACCTGCTACAGGTGTAAGGCTGGATATTATTTCCCTTTGCAAATTCCTGGTACCTCCAGCAATATTTAAATCTCGACCTGTTTGATGAAAATAAGACCTTATATTATAAGGGTTTGATACAGACCGTATCAATTCAGAAGGTCTTCCCCCATAAGCAGGAATTTCAACACTAATAGAGAAACTTGAATCCTTTGTCATACCTTTGGAATCTAAATCAACAGGCTCAACTTGAAAAAGCCAAGAAATGACTGATTCATTCTCTTCCAATTCATCAAGAGTTTCATAGGTCGCCAACTCTTCATCTACCTCTGCTTCATTTTCACTAGCTGATTTATCATCATCACAAGGTTTTATTTCAGGCCCTCTAGAAATCTCATTTAGTTGCTCTGTAATGCTAGGTTTTGAATAAGTTTTAAAACTAACTATAAAAAAAAATATTACTAATAAATGAAGTCTCATATGCTTTCTCCCTGATACAACAAACATTTGCAATGAGGAGACCAACAATTAAATGACGTTTCAATAAGTTATCGCTATTTTTTATTTCCAATTTTGTTTCTGTCAAAAAAGTAGACGCATGAACAGAAACTAGAACTCGTAAATAAAATTGATTAGTTATAAAACAAAAAAAAGGGAGAGCGTAGTAGCTCTCCCTCCGTATTCAAATTGATTTTTTATTCTTAGTAGTTTGACCATGTCCCATAACATCTATTTCTTCTAACGGTATTTCTATTATCATATGAGTTATATGAAGATGAACTGTAGTAATAAGACTTAGAGTAAGAATTATCACAGATTCCTAACAAATAATTTGAATAATGTAGTGATCTATCTTCACATTTTGCTTCAAGAAATACGCCACCGATTATACCACAGATCTCACTTGAGCTATCAACACTATCTTCTAGAACTTCGTATTCTTGGCATCTAGTATAATAAACTGAGTTGTAATCATAATCAAATGTAATACCTGAAGAATAACAAGAAACAGTTACAGTCGATATCTCTTCTTCAACAGCACTTGGCTCCTCAGCCTCTTCTGATACGATCACTTCTTCTTCTACTGGAGTTTCCCCTTCCAAATCATCACTAATAATAGGAGCAATATCTCCTCCATCCAATCCAGCTTCATCTACAAGATTATCAAGGGGTAAAGCGCTTAGATCTAAATAATTATAAAAGGACCCTGGTAATTGATTACAAACCGTAGCAAAGGAATCAACATAGGTGTTTGCAGTATCAAATATGAGGTCACTTGAGTTATATGCATGAAACATTTGCGCTTCAGCATCATTGTCATCACGAAACTCACAACTACCAAGGTGAACGAGTTCTGAAGACCATGAGTCCATCATTGTCTTGCAGGTTTTGCCATATTCCCAATTATAGCACTTCGAAATAAAGTCATCAGTAGCTGAGGTATTAACCGTTATTTCAAGACAGGTAACATTGTCATTATTAACAATTTGCATACAAGATAATGTTTCAACTTGTTCTGCAATTTCTTTTGGAGGATTGTCATTTTTGACTTCTTCTTCCTGACAAGAAATTAATAATAATAAATTTACCGACATTAAAATTTTAAATAGATTTTTCATTTTGTTCTCCCATTCCCGTATGGCGTGGTATGTTTCAAACAAGAGGCCAAAAATGAAACCAATTTTCAAGATCTTAAAGGGCAAGAATTGATACTAATCCGACAATGTCCAAACTTTTATCACCTGTCACCCATTTTAGTAGGTAAATTATTTTTAATAAGTTATCAGAAATTTGAATTAACAATCATAGATATTATATTAAATTTATTGCGATTAACAAGCATTGTGAAAAACCTCTAAACAAAAAAAGCTTAAAACACGTATAAAAGATATATTGAGAGTAGTTAGCGTAAAGGAATGGTTGCGCGATCGAGATTTCCATCATTACAAATGAGCATTTCACCGGGTCTCATCGGAATGACTTCGCCTCGATAAAATATCCAAACCCCAGGATTAACGGCGATCAAGTCTCCGTGCATATATAAAGTTTCATCATACACACATGGTTTTTTAAATCTAACCCTATCTCGCCAAGAGTTTGAAACACAGTCTAAACTCAATATCTCTTTCTCATCCCTAACGGCATTGCAGACAACTTTAGATTTATACAATTTAATTAAATCACCATGCTCTAGGTGTTTTGTGCTTTTACCGGAAACAAAGCTCCCCATTTTCATTGATGAAACTTTCATCTTCATAAAAGTCTTTGAAAAAACATTAAGGTTTAAAAGCAAACAAACACAAAAAGTAAGAAATTTCATTAGGCATAGCTCCAGTTTATATTTAGACATGAAGCAAAATCTATGCCAGAGAAGTATCCTATATTTTAACTTTTCCGCTAAAAATAGACTAAACTTTTGACACGACTCCAGTGTTATATAAATTTAAACTAACGAAGGGTCACTTCAACAACAAACCTCTTCTCTTTAATGACATCATAACCATCATCAATGACCACCTCTTTTCGGATAATATTTATATCAAAATGACACTGATTAGTACTCTCAACTTTTATTATCTCAACTGGTTTTCTTAAAAACCTTCTTCTCAGAACCTTTTTTGTGGTCGCACAAAGCTCACCATTTAACAAAACCTCTTGGGCGCTAACATCATGAAAGAGCTCAGGTACTTTTGTTCGCACGGTTTTATAAATATAATTGTCGAAGTCATTATAAATAACGTCAATGGTAATCCAAGCTCTACCCAAATCACTTTTATCAACCTTAAATTTTAAATTACCAACTCTTAATGGTTGATTTTTTGAATCTAACACAATGCTAATACCTTCGCTTGAGGAAATCGCATTGAAGGAGAAAAGAAGAATTAGGACAATAGTCAACATTTTCATATATAACCCTTTACTTTTATAAAATCTTGCAACTTATTACACTGCTTAGACTTGACGTCAAATTAAATAATTTTAAAATTATCCAATTTACAATTTCTAAATTCAGCCCTTCACCTCGTGTAGATTGTTTTCCTTAAATTAATAATCACTAAATCTTATGCGATGAAAAGATGAAATGAAGATAAAAACACATTAGTCTTTATTTTTTGAAACTAATTGAAAAAACAAATGAATACTTGTCATAAAAAAGAGCCCCCACACTATACAAAGGACGACCAGATCACCAATATCAAAATGCAGACTAATCGAAGGATTGATACGACTCCCTGAATAGTAAGCAAAGGGCCCAAAAATTGCCCCAACAATAAAGGAGACCCAACTCTTGGATTTAAACTTTTTGAAAAAATGATAATAATAGGTTGGAAAGATAAGCCAAACTCCGACCAGCTCAGTTGGGTAGAATGCATCATTCCAAGACATGATATTAAATGCAGAAATTCCCATATCCAAGAGAAAACCACTCAAGATTAGAATGAAAGAAAAAATCAAATATTTATGGTCAAGATGATTTCTTTTTCTAAATACAAGAAAATCGATAGCATATAAAATTGCCCCAAGAATTGGTACATAGATATTTGATCCATAAACAATGGAAAAATACCAGAAAATCTGAAGCCCAGTTATTTTAATTATTTTCATCGTATGTAACGTATACTTATGACGAGCTTAATGCATCTATTTCTTTAGCAACCTCATCTGCCTGTGCACTAAGTGTGCTATAACGGTCAATGTCACCAACACGCTGTGCCTCCATCGCCTCTTTCATCAGACGCTCATATTTAGCTTGCATTTCTTTAATCGGGTTCTTTTTAAATATCGAAAACATTATATTCTCCTATGAAAGTATCTTATCATCAGGCATACACTTTGAAACACCTCCCTGTTAGACATGTGTTAACCTTCAAAAGCAACACTAAGCAATTAATTAGACTTTTCGACTTTGCCTAATGGATGTAGAGGGTGACAGATTTTCAAAAAAGCAAAACAATGGCAAAATCCCACTGTGAGTATATCTAAAAAACAATCCGAACTATTTAAGGCAATGTCCGTTGAAACTAGAAAGCGCTTGGTTAAACTGGCATGGTCTGACAAGACAGGCATGAAGGATATTGAAAAAGAATTTGGATTAACGGCAAATCAACTCGAAAAGTTTATGCGACATGAATTAACAGAAAAGGATTATAAAAGGTGGATGATCCGAAGAAGTAAAAGATTCAATCTTAAATCGAAAAGAGCAGCAAATTTAAAGCTTAACTAAACACTACTTAATATCTAGTAAGAACTATTTTATGTACCATCTAATGTTTCCTTTATTAATGGAATTGAACAGTGCTTCTTTTTTTTGTCCCTCGATATCTGTATCGTCTGTGTATACGACACCATTGATTTTTCCCTTTAAGGATTGAGATAATAAAGTCATTGCTTCCCAATAAAAATCCTCTCCCCTAGGATGGTAATTATTCAAATCTTGCCCCTGGCATTTATATCTAAAATCCCTTGGTACATACGCCAGCACTCCTTTTGGCAATTTAACTCTTTTTAAATCATTCAAGGTTAAACCAGTAGTCGTGTGCCCAATATTTTGATTATGAAGAGACCCTGATATATCAAACAAGACAATTTTAGATATTGATTCCCTAGGGTTCCAATACTCAACAACGACCTCCACATATCGGTCGTGAGCAATATGCCCTCTGGAGTGATTTTCTCCATTGTTTTTACCAATCACCTCTACTCGCTCAGGAACAAATTCTTTAATAAATTGATAAACATTCCATCCACGTTTACGGGCTAGCTCAAGATTATAATTGTGATTTCCACAAGTGTCAGCATGTGAAGTAATTTTAATTGAAAATGTATTCTTAGGTAAACGATCAAAAAATCTTTTTAATTTTCTTTTATCAGTGACACCGAGAATTGAAACATTTTCTCTAAAATAAACTTTAATTGTTTTTCTTTGGACAATTTTACTCGCACCATTTGAGGTGATTCGGCATAATCTAAACTTTTCCCCAGAATAGGATATCCAATGCGACTCAGCCCGATAAAACTCTGGATGTTTTAACACTGCTGCACAAGCTAGTGCCTGGCAAAAAAGAAAGATAATTAAAACTAATATAACCTTTTTCATTTTCCAACTTCCTATTAAATTAAGTCATTACGCTTAAAAAGCGTAATGACATTTTGAAAATTTACGAACGCCGACGGCGACTTGAATTTTCGTTATCTGAAGAATTAGATTCTTCATTTCCTCGAGGATTAGGGTTTGGATTACGATTAGGATTAGGATTAGGGTTTGGATTTCGATAATGTCTTCTTCTATTTTCACGTCTATATCTTCGCTCGTGTCTTCTATTTCTCCTATTTGATCGATCAAACCTATCACCTCTTCTAGGTCTCCTTGGTCTTATCACTCTTGTCCTTGATCCTCTAATTACACGGCCTCTTCTTACAGAACCATTATCAGATCCAGCAACGGCAACCTGAAGTTCAATGTATGATCTAATAAAAGAATCCCAAGGAACTAAAATTGGAGAATAAGGATTTCTCTGAAGCCTTCGTGTAATTAAAATTCTCAATCCACGAATATTATGATCCACATGATAAAAATTTGATTGAATGGTTCGGCAGGTTGCATAGGAAGACTGAGTAATTTGTAACAAATTGTAAAAAAACCGTTTAGCACCCTCAATTTCACGCATAAATACAGCACGATTTCGTCTAAAAAAATGAACCTCATCTTCAATGAGCTCCAGATTACCTAATGCTACAGATGCACGATAATTAATTTCTGATGATCTAGGGCAAGAATTATCATAAGCTTGGGTGGTATTGGAAAATAAAATAACGAAAGAAATAAATAGGATAATTTTTTTCATTTCAGCCTCCTTTTGGGTAAATTTCCGATGTTATGCAAGGTAATTAACTTGTTGTATATCAACCATGAAATTTTTTCTAAATAGTCATTTAAGCATCTGTTTTTTAGTACCAACGAATACTTAAATGGCAATATACATTTCTTATTTCGATTGAATTTTTATTAGTAGAACTAACTTACCCTATAAAATTTCTACAGGAAGTGAGGAAATCCTGACGACGTAAAAATGAAAGTAATTAATTTCGATAAATTAATTCAAGATCAAATTTCCCATCGACTAACTTTATTTCAGCGACACCTGTTATTTTTCTGGATCCGTCATTAAATCTTTCTTGGTAGATAACATAATCAAACCCTTCAGAAATCATGTATTTAATTTCCTCAACGCTTATAGAATAATCTGCTTCTGCAATTTTGAGCTCCAATCGTTTTAGTGCATCAAAAATATTACTTGCCTTAATAACACCAATCCCACTAGAACCATCTCTTAATAGTTCAATAAAATTGAATGCCTCAGCACCTTCAATTTGATTTAAAACAAGATAATCCCCTCGCATCATAGAAGCTGTATCAACTAGAGATGGAAGCTCCTCATTGAATGCTTTTTTAAGAATTTCACTTCCCTCTTCAGTAATTGCTTTCCATTTTATTAAATCATCAATTGTTGGTTCAGTGACTGGAAGTTTCATTATGTTAAAGATGTACCCATTTTGAGAAATTCGAGGAGTACAAATATTACCCCTTAATTCGCCAAACTAAAATGAATATTCCCAGGATTATCACTAAGCGCTTTCCCACTTAATTCAATCAGTGCCAATGCCAACTGCTCCACAACAGAATCTTCAAGCTTTAACTCAAAGTTTTCAATCTTTCCCAGCATGGAATAATAAATATCATCACCACTATCAACAATAATCTCAACCACACTAGGATTTACTAATAGTTGATGAAATTCAGGACAAATATTTTTTATACGATCAAAGTTCATTGAAACCTCCATTTAGATATACAATAGCAATTTTCTTCATTTGAAAAAACTAGGCCTAAACCTAGGTCTTATTTAAGCAATTGATTTCCAAGGTCATTAATAACCTCTTTAAGGTGAAAAATTGTAGGATTACCAGCGAGGATGACTCTTTTTAATTTCAAAATAATTTCTTGAAGTATAATTTTATCGATATTCATCTTTCCCTCACTTTATACTCTAAAACATTTTTAATTATTTCTGAAGTAGATATAATCCGTACCATTTTCAATCCCTTTGACAGCACAGATGATGTGTGAAATAACCTCGCTGAAACTGGGTGCTTAAATATAAAAACGTTGTCACAGAAAGTATTCGGTTAGCTGTGATAACCCATATTTAGGATTAATTATGACTAGTTTTGGTGCCCTAGGGCTCACATCTGAAATTTTAAGTGCCATCAAAAAAATCGGCTATACCACCCCTACTCCCATCCAAACACAAGCAATTCCACCAATTATAAAAGGAAAGGACTTACTCGGTGTTGCGCAAACAGGCACCGGAAAAACAGCCGCATTTTCTCTGCCCATCTTAAACCACCTCCAAACCAATGCAAAAAAAACCGTGAAGGGAAAATCAAGAGTTTTAATCCTCACCCCTACAAGGGAGCTCGCAACTCAAATTGACCAAAACATTAGAGACTATTCTACGAATTTTAAAATCAAGACCAAAGTAATTTTCGGGGGCGTTTCTCATCGTCCACAAGTTCAAGCGATCTCTAAAGGACTTGATATCATTATCGCCACTCCAGGGAGACTTCTTGAGCTCATCAATGACGGCTACCTCACTTTTAATTTTCTTGACATATTTGTTTTGGATGAAGCGGATCGCATGCTTGATATGGGCTTTATAAGAGACATCAAAAAAATTATGGCGACACTGCCTGAAAAAAAACAAACACTATTATTCTCGGCAACGATGCCAAATGAAATTGCCAATCTAGCAAACGGACTTTTAAATGACCCTGTTCGAGTTGAGGTTACGCCACAATCAACCACGGTAGAGAAAATAAAGCAGTCTGTACATGCAGTACCTAAAACCCATAAACCACTTTTATTAAAAACAATCTTAAAAGATAGAAGAATAAAAAGTGTTCTTGTTTTTACGAGAACAAAACATGGTGCCAACCGAGTGGTAAAACATCTTGAAAATGCCAACATCAAATCAGCAGCGATTCATGGTAATAAATCGCAGACGGCCAGAGAAAACGCTCTTAATAATTTTAGGCAAGAAAAAATCCGCGTACTTGTCGCTACAGATATTGCGGCGAGAGGAATCGATGTAGATCATATTGGGCACGTGATCAACTATGATATTCCAAATGATCCTGAAAACTATGTTCACCGGATTGGGCGAACAGGACGGGCCGGAAGAGAAGGCGTGGCCCTTTCATTTTGTGACGAGACTGAGTTAAACTATTTGAAATCAATTGAGAAATTAATCAAATTAAAAATTCCCAAAGAAGAGCAAATAAAACTCGATTTAACTCAGTTAAATACTGGGCATAATCAACGGCCTTCGAATTCAAAAAGACCTGGCAGCTCTACTCATCGATCGAAAAAACCAACCCAGTGGAATAAAAATAATCGCCGGCAACGCCCGCAAAAAACTAAATCCAAATAAAAAAAGGGCACTCAAATGACTGCCCTTGATATTCAATTATTTTTACCAAATATTTCCGCGTGACTTTTACAACCAGCGGGATAGTCATCTTAGTTACTTCTGCTATTTCTTTTTATTTCGCAAATGTTACCTTGAACTCTTTAACTGAATTAACGTCTCCAAAAACAAGACTCACTTCTGTTTCAACCTCAAGTCTTCCAAGATGTTGTACCTGA
>Ga0181565_10004999_pt1 | contig 10159 bp, 7 predicted proteins | sample 101ome_16_FD_129661 | JGI IMG/M metagenome (GOLD analysis project Ga0181565, IMG submission 129661) | Coastal salt marsh microbial communities from the Groves Creek Marsh, Skidaway Island, Georgia - 101401AT metaG (megahit assembly) | ecosystem: Environmental > Aquatic > Marine > Intertidal zone...
GACGTTTTGCTGACCGCCAAAGGACTTGGCAATGGACTGCCCATTGGTGCCTGTATGGCAAAAGGGGTGGCGGCCCAACAGCTGGGCCCGGGCGATCACGGCTCGACCTACGGTGGCAATCCGCTCTGTTGCGCCGCGGCGCAAGCCGTGCTGACTACGCTCAAAGAAGACGGTCTCATGGAACGGGCGGCCGCTCTGCGGGAGGGACTCGTCGGAGCGTTGTGGCAGCATGTCGCAGATACTGCGCTCGTCACCGAGATCCGCGGCAGGGGCTTGATGATCGGCATTGAACCCGCAGTGCCCACCAGCGATATCGTCAATCGCGGTCTGGCCGCTGGCCTGCTACTCAATATTGCCGGCGGCAATACCATTCGCGTGCTCCCGCCTCTTGTGATGGATCTCGAGCAGGCGTCGCGGCTCGGAGCCGGCATCGCCGCAATCATCAATGACATAGCCAGACAGGAGGGCATGCTATGACGGCGGTCCGACACTTTCGCACCTTGATGGATGTCTCAGCGCAAGAATTGCGCGACATTATTGAGCGCGCTAGCGCATTAAAAACCCTTCGCCAGTCTGGTCAAGAACCCGCTTCGCTCAAGGGCAAAGTGCTGGCTATGATCTTCACCAAAGCGTCAACGCGGACCCGCGTGTCTTTCGAAGCCGGCATGTCACAGCTCGGCGGCAGCGCGCTTTTTTTATCAGGGCAGGACACGCAGCTCGGGCGAGGCGAGCCCATTGAAGATACCGCTCGCGTGATATCGTCGATGGTCGATATCGTCATGATCAGAACCTTTGCTCACGCCGATGTGGAGCAGTTTGCTGCCCACTCCAGCGCACCCGTGATCAACGGGTTGACCGATGACTATCACCCCTGCCAAATCCTCGCGGATCTGCAAACTTATTTTGAAGTCCACGGAGATATACAGGGACAAAAGGTCTGTTGGCTCGGCGACGGCAATAACGTCTGCCATTCGTGGATGAACGCCGCCCGATTGCTAGACTTCGAATTGGTGGTCGCTTGCCCCGAGGGTTACGAGCCGAATGCGCAGCTGCTCGAAGCCTGCCAAGAAAAAGTCAGCATAGAACGCGACCCAGCCGTCGCTGTGGCGGGGTCACAGCTGCTGGTCACGGACGTGTGGGCATCAATGGGCCAGGAAGCAGAGCAAGCAGCGCGAGCGGCGGTGCTGTCCCCTTATCAATTGAATCGCGAACTCCTTGATAAAGCCGCCCCCGGGGCGCTCTACATGCATTGTTTGCCCGCGCACCGCGACGAGGAAATCACCGCCGAGTTGATGGACGCGCAGGATACGGTGATCTGGCAGGAGGCTGAAAACCGGCTACACGCCCAAAAAGCGCTCATGGAGTTTTTACTCGAGGCCTGACGGGGCACGTCTTCACCAGAGCGCCGCACCGGGGCCCAGCGCTGTGGGTATTTTCTCAAAAACGCGGTTTCAGTGAAAAATTGTCAGGCCGCGTCTTCAACAACAAGCGCGTCTTTTTCACGCGGAAACTCAGATAGTTAGGTCGCAAAAACCCCTATCAGCACCGCCTTACCCACAGATTGTCCACAAATAAGACCCAGCATCCTCTGCTTGCATTGTGGCCCAGACCCGCCTATCTTGGGGTCTGCGCGCCCCGAAACCCCCATATATAGGTGTTGAGCCAAAAAAAGACCGATAGCTCAACTCCCGCGCTCGGGCCCGCAGACACGAAGCAGTAAAGAACAACAGTGATAGACACGAAGGCGTTTCAGAGGCAGCCCAAGCTATGCAAACAGGCAGTGAATCATTAGAACAACAAAACATCGCATCCACTCCGGCGGCGACCCGTGAAAACCCCAATCCGACACGTCTTAGCGCTACCGCGCCGGGACAACTGCGCGTGATCAAGCGAAATGGCACGGTAGTGCCCTTCGAAGACAGCAAAATCACTGTCGCGATCACCAAGGCGTTTCTCGCCGTAGAGGGAGGCACCGCAGCAGCGAGTAGCCGAATCCACGAGATCGTCGCAAACCTGACTGCGCAGGTGGTCGCCACCTTCAAACGCCGCATGCCTTCGGGTGGCACGCTACACATTGAAGACATTCAGGATCAGGTGGAACTGGAGCTTATGCGCGCCGGCGAGCACAAGATCGCCCGGGATTATGTGATTTATCGCGAAGCGCGGCGACAGGAGCGCGACGCGCGCGTGGCGTTGTCACCCGAGTCACAGGCGGCAGCCAAGGGCATCAATATTGTCCATCCTGACGGTACTAAGCAGCCGCTGGATATCGAGCGAGTTGGCACCATCGTTGCCGAGGCCTGCGCAGGCCTGCAGGACGTGAGCGAGTCAGCAATCATCGATGAGGCATTGCGTAATCTTTACGACGGCGTCTCAGCGAAAGAGTGCAGCACCTCGCTGGTCATTACCGCTCGTACCATGATCGAGCAGGAACCGAATTACAGCTACGCCGCGGCGCGGTTATTGCTGGATGACCTGCGCGCAGAGGGGCTTGAGTTCCTTGGGGTAGCCGAAAGCGCCACGCAGGCGGAGATGGACACCTATTATCCGCAGGCTTTAAAGGCATTTATCAGCCGAGGCATTGAGCTCGAGTTGTTGGCACCGAATCTGGCCGAGTTTGATCTGGATCTGCTGGGTGAAGCGTTACAAGCAGAGCGCGATCTGAAATTCACTTACCTTGGCTTGCAAACGCTCTACGATCGTTACTTCATTCATAGCGACGAAGTGCGTTTTGAATTGCCGCAGATATTCTTTATGCGTGTCGCCATGGGATTGGCAACTAGAGAAGACGACCGCAACGCACGAGCCATTGAGTTCTACCGGCTACTGTCGTCGTTTGACTACATGAGCTCCACGCCCACGCTGTTTAATTCGGGCACGCTGCGGCCGCAGCTGAGTTCTTGCTACCTAACCACCGTGCCTGATGACCTATTCGGGATTTATGGCGCCATTCAGGACAACGCGATGCTGTCCAAATTTGCCGGCGGCTTGGGTAATGACTGGACGCCCGTGCGCGCGCTTGGCGCTTACATCAAGGGCACTAACGGCAAGAGCCAAGGCATTGTGCCTTTCCTGAAAGTCGTCAACGACACCGCTGTAGCGGTCAACCAGGGCGGCAAGCGAAAAGGAGCCGTGTGTGCCTATCTCGAAACCTGGCACATGGACATCGAGGAATTCCTCGATTTGCGCAAAAACACCGGGGATGATCGGCGCCGTACGCACGATATGAATACGGCAAACTGGATCCCGGATCTGTTCATGAAACGCGTATTTGAGGACGGCGAGTGGACGCTGTTCTCGCCAAACGACGTGCCTGACCTCCACGACCTCTATGGCACGGCGTTCGAGGCGCGATATGAACAGTATGAGCAGATGGCGCGCAACGGTGAGCTGAAGCTTCACAAGACCCTGAAGGCACAAAACCTCTGGCGCAAGATGCTGGGGATGATCTTTGAAACCGGGCATCCCTGGATGACCTTCAAGGATCCGTGCAACCTGCGCTCTCCACAACAACATTGCGGTGTTGTGCACTCTTCCAACCTGTGCACTGAGATTACTCTCAACACCAACTCGGAAGAAATCGCGGTCTGCAACCTCGGATCAGTCAACCTGCCGCAGCATATTGAAAACGGTGAGCTCAACCTCGCCAAGCTGCGCAGCACCGTACGCACCGCTATCCGGATGCTGGATAACGTCATCGACATCAACTATTACTCGGTCCCGCAAGCAGAGACATCCAACTTCCGACACCGGCCGATTGGCCTCGGATTAATGGGATTCCAGGATGCGCTTTACCGCATCGATGCCCCCTACGGATCCGACGATGCGGTGACGTTTGCGGACCGCTCCATGGAAGCAATCAGCTACTACGCCATTGAGGCGTCTAGCGAGCTGGCGAGCGAGCGCGGCAGCTACTCCTCCTACGAGGGTTCGCTCTGGAGCCGCGGCGTTTTCCCGCTGGATTCTCTCGATATCCTGATCGAGCAGCGCGGCGAGAAGTACATCGACGTCAACCGGGACAAAACGCTGGATTGGGATGCGCTGAAGGCTAAAGTTGCGGCTGCTGGCATGCGCAACTCAAACGTGATGGCTATCGCACCAACCGCGACTATCGCCAATATTACTGGCGTCTCTCAGTCGATCGAACCCACTTATCAAAATCTGTATGTGAAATCGAATCTGTCGGGAGAGTTCACCGTGGTGAATCCCTACTTGGTCAATGACCTCAAAAGCCGAGACCTGTGGGATAAGGTGATGGTCAACGACCTGAAATATTACGACGGTAGCGTACAGAACATTGATCGCATTCCGGCGGACCTGAAAGCCAAATATGCGACTGCGTTTGAAGTCGAACCGCGTTGGTTGGTAGACAGTGCCAGCCGCCGACAAAAATGGATTGATCAGGCCCAGTCGCTCAACCTGTATATCAACAACGCGAGTGGCAAGAAGCTCGATGTGACCTACCGAATGGCCTGGTACAGCGGCCTGAAAACCACTTATTACCTCCGGTCACTTGCCGCTACCGGGACCGAAAAGTCGACCGTCAGTACGGGCAATTTGAACGCGGTATCCAGCGCCGCCGAAACGCCACAACCAGCGCCAGTGCCGAAGGCCTGCTCGCTGGACGATCCAGACTGTGAAGCCTGTCAATAAAGGCGAGCTGTAAAAGGAGACAAAGCAACATGCTAACTTGGGAAGATTACAATCAAGAAGAAGCCGGTGTATCGGCTCCAGAGCCAGCGGTGGTCGCGGCTGCAGCGGCTGCTCAGAAAGTCATTGATGAGCCCGCTCAACCCACCATCGAGGCAGAAGTAGCGGAACCCTCACCAGAAGCGATGCAAGCAGCCGAGGCGGCCGTCGCTAACATGGACACGTCGGCAGGCGTCGAAGAGCTCGAGATGGGAGCGTCACGCGTTTCTGTGGACGAGAAGGCGATGATCAACTGCCGCGCTGACCTCAATCAATTGGTGCCATTTAAGTACGATTGGGCCTGGCAGAAGTATCTGGATGGCTGCGCCAACCATTGGATGCCTCAAGAAATTAATATGACCGCTGATGTTGCCACGTGGAAGAGCAAAGAGGGTCTCAGTGACGATGAGCGCCGTATTGTAATGCGCTCGCTCGGATACTTTTCTACTGCCGACTCTTTGGTCGCCAATAATCTGGTTTTGGGAATCTATCGTCTGGTGACCAATCCGGAATGTCGACAGTATCTGCTGCGCCAAGCGTTTGAAGAAGCGATCCATACTCACGCCTATCAGTACTGTATTGAGTCCCTGGGTATGGATGAGGGTGAAGTCTTTAATATGTATCGAGAAGTGCCCTCGGTCGCCAAGAAAGCAGCGTGGTCAATTAGCCACACGCATATTCTCTCGGACCCTAATTTCAATACGGGCACTCTGGAGGCGGACCAACAGCTGCTCCGGAACTTGATAGGCTTTTACGCCGTGACGGAGGGCATCTTCTTTTACTGCGGCTTTACGCAAATCCTCTCCATGGGTCGGCGTAACAAAATGACCGGCGTGGCGGAGCAGTTCCAGTACATCTTGCGAGACGAGTCGATGCACCTGAATTTCGGCATTGACGTGATCAACCAGATCAAACTGGAAAATCCTCGGCTCTGGACGCCGGAATTCAAGGAAGAAGTCACGCAGATGATTCTCGAGGGCACAGCGATCGAGATCGAGTATGCGCGAGACACTATGCCCCGCGGGGTGCTGGGAATGAACGCCGCGATGATGGAGGAGTATTTGCACTTTATCGCCAATCGCAGGCTGACCCAGCTGGGTCTGACCGAGCAGTTCCCGGGCGCACAGAATCCGTTCCCCTGGATGTCTGAAATCATGGATCTGCGCAAAGAGAAGAATTTCTTCGAGACGCGAGTGATCGAATACCAGACAGGCGGTGCACTGAGCTGGGATTAATCGTAATCATTTAAAAAAGGGCGCTTTGGCGCCCTTTTTTATGCGTGAGGGATATCGATTCTTCTTTTTATTTCGGGGAGATATTCAATCTTTTGGCCGTGGAGCGCTACACTCAGCCCCCTTAGCTAAGAGGAGAACGCGTATGTCACTGTGGGATCGCATCGATGCCGAGAGCAGACCTCCATTGGAAGCACTCTGGGAGGCGCTGCCTGGGGGGCTTAACGGCATTCCCGATATCGTCGCGCGGCGCGCCGCTATGTCCGCATCGCGCGCTGCCGCGGCTAAAGGCAGCTTTCCACAGTTACACATTACCGAGCATCAATACCCCGGCCCCGGCGGCACCTTAACCTTGCGGCTTTACCGACCCGAGACGGCAGCCGAAATATCCGCCGGACTCATTTATATCCATGGCGGCGGCATGATCATGGGAGATCTCGAGAGCCAAGACGAGAATATGCGTGAGGCCGCCACTGAGCTCAACATACCCATCGCCTCCATCGACTACCGCAAAGCGCCCGAGCACCCATACCCTGCAGCCCCTGAAGATTGTTACGCCGGTGTCAGTTGGGTATTTGCCAATACCGAAACGCTGGGCATGGACCCGACCAACATAGGGCTCATGGGCGCGTCTGCGGGTGGCGGTCTTGCACTCGCGACAGCATTGATGCTGCGAGATCGTGGGGGTCCCGAGCTGGCCTACCTGTTACCCATTTATCCCATGATCGACGATCGTCACAGCACGCGATCCTCCCATGAGGTCGTTGATATTGGTATCTGGGATCGTAAAGGCTCCATAGAGGCCTGGGAGTGGTACCTAGGCGGAGCGGAAGCAGACGCCTACGCGGCGCCTGCCCGCGCAGCGGACCTCACAAATTTGCCACCCACCTACATCGATGTCGGGGACCTCGATTTGTTTCGCGACGAGGATATTGAAATCGCGCAGCGGCTCTCCGCGGCCGGTGTCCCTGTGGAATTCCATCTATGGCCGGGTGCCTACCACGCCTCAGAATTATTCGCGCCAAACGCGGCTTTAAGCCAACGTATCTGGTCAACGCGCTATACCGCGATTCGTCGAATGGCCGGCCTGCCGAATAGTTAAACGGGGCTGTCATCGACAGTTAAAAGGGCCTGAGCGAATTCCTGATAGCGACGAGGCTAGATGGCGCTGACACCGCTTATGTCGTCACATCAGCGCTGATAGGATGGTAGCTGCGCTAACAACATCTGGTAATAGACGAGCAAAAGGAGAATCAGCATGCAAAAAGGCCACTGCCTTTGCGGTAACGTTCAATATGAATTTGATGAGACTCAGGTAGGTTTTGGTCTTCATTGCCATTGCAAAGATTGCCAGCGGGTCACGGGGTCAGGGAAGGCGACTGTCATCATGTTTCCTCAGAGCGCAGTCACCATTAACGGCGAATACAAAACCTTTAGCTCCTTAGGCAGCGAAGGCTCGCACGTGAATCGCGGTTTCTGCCCAAACTGCGGCAGCCAAATGTTCACTTTTGTGGATGAGATCCCCGGGCAGATGTTCATCAAGGCAGGCGGCATGGAGGACACCAGCTGGCTCAGCGTAGAAACGACGTGCTGGACCAGCACCGCCAGAGATTGGCTCCCCGCCGACCCCAACACGGCTGGCTTCGAAAAAAATCCGGGGCTTACCGGCTAGTCAACCGCTGATACAAGCATTGCGGTGGGGTCATGGGGAGAAGGCACCGCTCTCTTCGCTATGACCGAGACGCCGCAAGGAGAGTCATCATGATGCAATCTGTGGTGCTGGCACGCCGCCCCGTCGGAAACCCCCAAGCGTCCGACTTCGCTGTCGTCGAACAGCCTCTCCCGGAAGTTCACGAGGGGGGCTTCTTGACCCGCAATGACTTTATTTCGCTGGATGCAGGCTTCCGCAACTGGATGAATGAGGACGCAGGCGACGAAGTGTTGCCAGCCATGGCACTGAATGAGCCCGTCATGGGTCTGGTACTCGCTGAGGTGATTGACTCGAAGCATCCAGATTACGCAGTTGGCGATAAGCTCATGGCGCGCTTTGCCTGGCAAACCCACAGCTTGAGTGACGGCACCGATTTTATTGCCCGACTACCCGATGAACTCGAGTTCAATCCCAGTGCGTACATGGGGGTCTTGGGTGACACCGGTATGTCTGGGTACTTTGGGATGACGGATATCTGTAAGCCCACCGCCGCCGATTGTGTGCTCATCAGCGGCGCCGGCGGTGCGGTAGGGAGTATCGCGGGGCAGATTGCCAAGTTATCGGGGGCCACTGTGGTCGGGATTGTCGGCTCGGCCGCGAAGGCGGATTGGATTTGCTCGACGCTGGGTTATGACGCGGCCGTGATCCGTTCCACGGGTACCCCCCTTGCAGAGGCGATTCGCGACGCTTGTCCCGATGGCGTTGATGTTTTCTTCGATAACGTCGGCGGACAAACCCTTGAAGCGGCGATCAGTAACATGAACCACCGAGGCAGAATGGCGTTATGCGGGGCGATTTCAGGTTACGGCGTGACGCCCCATGGACCCCATAATCTGTTTGATCTGATTACGAAAGAAATCTCCGTGCAGGGCTTTATGACCCACTTTCGACATGACCGTTATGAAGAGGCACGGGAGCAACTCTCCCAGTGGCTTCGCGATGGCTTGATTCAATCCCCGGAATATCGCCTTGAGGGTATCGAGAGTGTCGGCAAGGCCTTCGCAGACTTATTTGCCGGAGAAAACTTTGGCAAAACCATTGTCGCAGTGTAAGAGCGGCGACAGTCCAAGGCGTCAGCCGTCGCGCTAACGACTTAAAGGCAAAACGCCAGTGCCGCTTAATTATTTGCCGCGCCGGCCTGGATCCATGTCTCAAAATCGCCGAGAACCGCGGCGGATAGGGGCGGTTGGTGCAGCGGCATCCGGGATCCATTGCCGCCGACCTCGCGATGGCTACCCCAAAGCTTGTGCATAAGGTAGCTCGACTGCGGCTCACCCGGATTCACGCGCTTCATCGATGGCAGTCCCATCGAATCACGCCCCACCAAATCAGACCAGGCAGTATCGGGGGTTAACGCCATACCTCCAGGCTCCCCCCCTGTCATATGGCAAACCGCACAACGAGCCTTCAGCGTGGGCATCAAATCCGCAGCGAATGACACCGGGTCATCGGCGGCGATCGGCATCGCCGACACAACCAAACTGAGACCTAAAGCCGCTGGCCACAAAGCCGAGGGCATCAGGCCGCGTCCGATAGGCCAAGCGCATGCCTCGCCGCGATGTATCCGTAAGTCAGTGCCGGACCGATAGTCCCACCCGCCCCCGCATAGGCATTACGCGTGGGCGCGCAAATACAGTTACCCGCACCGTATAAACCCGGAATCGGCTGCAGCTGCTCATCGACAATGCGTGCGCTGGCATCGGTCATGGGGCCGCCGTTGGTATCCAGCACACCGGGCGCCAACATAATGGCGTAATACGGGCCTTCATCGCTCAGCGGATGCAGCGTTGGATTCGGGAACGGGTTATCGGGATATTGCTCGGTGTGCTTGAACAGTCCCCACAACCGATGCCATGCCACGTCGTAGGGCTGATCACCGCGACTGAAGTCCTCATCCTTGCCGGCTATCGCAAACTGATTGAACTCCGCCACCGTTTTTGCCAGGCGGTCGGAGAAACCGGGATCCAAGGCATAGCCGCCGATGCTGTCGGAGAGTTGCTCTACACGCTCGCGAATCTTGTCTGCCAGCGCTGCAAGGCTGTCAGCCGAAATTACATAGGGCTCGTTGGGCGTGATCGGAGGCTGACCCGTATCGTCGCCCACAATCGTGGCCGTACGATGATCATAGATCATGAACTGAAACTCGTTGGGAAAGTCTCCCCGTGTAGGATCAAACGTATTGTGACTGCGACTGCGGTCGTTGTAGTTACGATGCTCGTTCACAAAGCGCCGGCCATAGCGATTGACCAAAATCATGGCGTCACCGGGCGGGACAAACATACCCGTACCCACGGAACGATTCTCAAGCGCCTGCTCCAACACCACGGCACACCGCCAGGCACCGTGTAAATTGCCGAATTGCGCACCGGCTTTTTGGGCGAGCGGGATAAAATCACCCTGCGCAGAGAGCTGCGCGCAGGATCCGTAGGCAAAGACTTCCTGGTAGCGCTGCAACATATCCGTGTTGTGCGCATACCCACCGGTTCCAAATATCACCGCCTTGTTAGCACGGACCCGAACCGCCCCC
>Ga0181565_10005000_pt1 | contig 10159 bp, 9 predicted proteins | sample 101ome_16_FD_129661 | JGI IMG/M metagenome (GOLD analysis project Ga0181565, IMG submission 129661) | Coastal salt marsh microbial communities from the Groves Creek Marsh, Skidaway Island, Georgia - 101401AT metaG (megahit assembly) | ecosystem: Environmental > Aquatic > Marine > Intertidal zone...
GACAGTGAATCATCATATAAACCGGCCTGTCCTCATCGAGCCAGCGCGCTGCCGCATCCACCCAGGTTTGATAGTAGGCATCATTCAGGCTGTCTTCCGGGTGCAGCACGAGCCGCACCATTGCCCCCTGCGGTCCGGGTTCAACATAGACAGGCAGATCCGGCTTCTCGTGCCGCGCTGCGAGCACCTCTGGGTGGGTCGGCCCTTCCCGGTGAATCGGTCGCGCATCCATGATCGTGCGCAGACAATCCAGGTCACCGAAGTAGCGATTAAAGTCGTCGGCACCTTGAAAAAAATCCGGATGACGGACTTCCAGGGCATAGCCGATGTCCTGCGGCAAAGATGCCAACAGGCCTCGAATCCATCCGATGTGCTCGGGCCCGACAACAGCAGGGAGCTGCACAAGGAAAGGGCCAAGGTGACTTTCCAGTGGTTCCAGCGCTGTCAGAAATTCAGCGAGCACTTGTCTGCCGCCGGCCTGATGGGTCACAGCTTTCGGCAGTTTGAAGCAGAAACGGAAGTCGAGATCCTCAACCTGCGCCCGCCAGTCCTGCACGGTGGCAGGGGCTGGTATCGCATAGAACGTGGTATTGCCTTCGACCGTACTGAACACGCTCGCGTACTGCCGCAGTCGATCCCGGCTGTCGAAGTACCGATCCTGCCAGCCGGCAAAAGCCCAGGCCGGCAGGCCAATGCGATAAGACAACATCGTGACTCAGCCCTCGTGCACCGTTACCCGGCGCGCCAGGAAGATCATCGCAATGACCAGCAGCACATACATACCGGCGGCAAACTGGTAAGGCAGCACCGGGTTCACCTGGTACAGGGCCCCGCCCAGCATCGGTCCGATAAAGAATCCGAGCGGGGGACAGGAACCAGCAACACCTGCGACGGCGCCCTGCTCTTCTGCCGATACGGCGAGCGATGCACCCGACATGAAACCCGGTCCGGCGATACCCATGCCAAGCCCGAGGATCATCATGGCAATCGTCAGCATCAGTTGAGTACTGAAGGCACTCATGAGGACAAAAGCAACAATCAACAGGGGAATCGCGATACGCAGCAGCGTGAATGGCGCCAGACGCAGTCGCTGCACGACCACCATCTGGGAGAAGAGCGAACAGGCGGCTGACAGCATCATGGCGATACCGAGCGTCTTCGCCGTTTCTGTCGTCGACAGCCCCAGCGCATCCTGGAACCGGAAACCCATCGTCTGCTGCACCAGCGCGAACCCCATGAACATGCAGACACCAACTACAACGAACGGGAGAATGCGTGGGTCGGTATATTTCAGGCGTCGAGGTCGATGCTGCGGCACCTCGTGGCGTGGCGGTTCCGGCAGGTAGCGCCAGACAAAGAGCCCATTGATAAAGGCAATAATCGCCATCAGCCAGAGCGGCAGCAGCAGCGATATCGCTGCAAGTCCGGCAAACACCGGGCCAACCATCGAACCAATGTTGTTGGCCGCGCCACTTGCCCCCATGCCCTTGGTACGATTTTCGACATTCGTGATATCAGCCATATAAGCCGTTGATGCGGGCATTGCGGCAGACATGAACATCGCATGCAGAATCCGCGCGCCGATCAGGGCGAGGTACAGAGGTATGCCCAGCAGCCATCCTTCGAGGCCGATCGCAAGCACGATAGTGAAGATCAGCGTGCCGCCGGTGTAGCCAAACAAACCAATCAGCATGACGCTCTTTCGACCCCAGGTATCGCTGAGCCGACCCCAGAATGGTGAGGCCAGAAAGACGATCAGGGCAGAGACACCGATGATGCTCGTGATCTGAAATTCTGAAAAACCAATCTCACGGCCTATCGGCGCGAGCAAGGGGAAGTAAACAGAGAAACCAATGCCGACAATGACCAGCGATGTCAGCAGCGTCCGCCGGGCATGGGTAACGGGAAATTCTTGCTGCGTCAGTTTAGCGCCTCATTCAATCACTAGCGTCAAGGGAAAGTGCCACCACGCGTCATGGCGGATGGTCTCTTTGTGTACGGCACTTATACTTGTTAGGACTGCTGGATTCTACTGCACGCGGAGATACAGGTTACACGCTGATTTTTTCCACCGCGGTCGGGTGCATTCGGGCTCGACTGGTTCAGGGAGCCAACCATCCACCATCGACAGGCAGTGTCGCACCACTGACGTAACTGGCAGCGTCACTCGCCAGCCAGAGTACCGCCTCAGCCACTTCCATCGGCTCACCTAACCTGCCCAGCGGCGTTTCATCGATAATGGTCGGAGGCCAGGAATTACCCGCGGCGGTTCGGAGCATCGGGGTGTCTATAGGTCCTGGGGCAATCGCATTGACCCTGATACCCTCCGCGCCATATTCCAGCGCAGCTGATTTGGTCAGCGATACCACCGCCGCCTTGCTGGCGGCATACAGCGAGGCTTTCGCGCTTTTCACCCGGAAGCTCTGCACGGAGGCGAAGTTAACGATCACACCCCGGCCGTTCTCATTCTGCCGGAAAGCGTTCACCGCATGCTTGGTGCCATAAACCACGCCTTCGACGTTCACACCCAGTGTGTTCCTGACATTCTCGACGGTCTGTTCGTGCAGCATCTGGCGCTGGCCAAGAATCCCTGCGGCCGCGACAAAAACATCCAGCCTGCCGGCATGCGCTCTTGCCGTATCGATGAGACCCTGGGTATCAGCTTCAATGGCGACATCAGCATGCTGATAGAGGCAATCGAATCCAGCCTCCCTGATTCTGACAGCCGCTGTCTCACCGGCCTCGTCGGCAATATCTCCGATCAACACCGAAGCGCCAGCCCGAGCGAATGCCTGAGCGGCGGCGTGCCCCATGCCCGAAGCGCCACCGGTGATCACCACGCACTGGCCAGAAAAGTCATAAGTCATTGTCATCGCCTCTGCTGCATGGGTTACGGCTCATTTCCGCACCGCCTATATTTGCACAAAGCAGCGTGAAATATTACAAGCCAGTACCCAGGCGCCAAATAACAGCACCGCTTTGTCACCGCATTAAGAAACACACCGGCATGGTCGTTGCGCTATAGTCAGGCCTGTAACAAAACAGACAGGGACCAGGATGAACAGACTCGAGAACAAAACGGCCGTTATTACCGGTGGCGCAGGTGGGATCGGCAGGGCCGCGGCCAGCCTGTTCATCGCCGAGGGTGCCAATGTCATCCTGGCGGACCTGAACGAGGCAGACCTGCAGCAGGCCTGTGCGGAAATCGGCAGCAACCGCATCAGCTATGTTGCCGGTGATGTCACCCGTCTCGCCGACAATGAAGCCATGGTCAGGGCAGCCGAAGAGCGCCACGGCAGTCTTGATGTGTTTCTCGCCAATGCCGGCATTGAAGGTGACGTTGCCAGCATCGTTGACTATGACGAGCAGCGCTTCGACCAGGTGCTGGATATCAACGTCAAGGGACCCTTCCTCGGTCTCAAGGCCGCCATACCCGCCATGGAAAAATCAGGTGGCGGCAGCTTCATCATCACGTCCAGTGTTGCCGGGCTGCAGGGTGCTCCGAACTTGTCGGCATACAACACATCAAAGCATGCGGTCATCGGCCTCATGAAAAGCGCCGCCCTGGAGTGTGCTGCCAAGGGAATCAGGGTTAACAGCGTGAACCCGTCCCAGGTTGAAACCGGCATGATGCGACGCATCGAGGAAGGCATCGCTCCCGGTGAAGGGGAACATATCCATCAACAGATGATCGGCACGATCCCCATGGGACGATATGCCGAGGCCGAGGACATCGCCCGGTTGATGTTGTTCCTGGCTTCCGACGACAGCAGCTTTATCACCGGCTCAGTGAATCGGGTAGACGGCGGCCTTACCGCCTGAACCCGCCCTTCGGTGCAACTTACAGTGGGTGCAATCGGACAGGTACGTCCTTGATGCCGCGAATAAAGTTGTTCGGCAGCCGTTCGACATCGCCCACCACCTCAACCTTGCGAAAGCGCTGCATGATCTCTTCCCAGAGCACGCGCAGCTGCATCTCGGCCAGGCGATTACCCATGCAGCGATGCACGCCGAAACCAAACGAGACATGCTGGCGGGCATTGGGTCGGTCGATGATCAGTTTCTCGGCATCGTCAAACACTGATTCGTCGCGGTTGCCCGACAGGTACCACATGATGACTTTCTCACCGGCCTTGATACGCTGGCCGCCCAGCTCATAGTCTTCGAGCGCCGTCCGGCGCATGTGAATCACCGGCGTCTGCCAGCGCACGATTTCTGCCACCATATTCGGAATCAGGCTGTGGTCGGCTCGAAGCTTATCGTATTCCTCGGGGTACTTATTGAGGCCAATCACTCCGCCGCTGATGCTGTTCCGGGTTGTATCGTTGCCACCCACTATCAGCAGCAGCAGGTTACCCAGGAACAGTTCCGGGTCTTCATTCATCTTCGCGGTTTCGGGGTTGTGCTGCAGCATCGAAATGAGGTCGAAAGTGGGCGGCTGGCCGAGCTTCGACATCCAAAGTTCATAGAAGGCCGCGGCTGCCCCCATTAGCTCTTCGTAGCGACCCTTCATGTCGATGGAGTCATCCCCCGTCACCTGAGGCACGTTGGTAGTGAGATCAGACCAGTACACCAGCTTGCGCCGATTCTCGTAGGGAAAATCAAACAGCGTTGCCAGCATCCTGGCGGTCAGCTCGACGGAAACTTCCTGGACCCAGTTAAAGGTTTCACCCACGGGCAAATGTTCCAGAATGTCGATGACCCGCTCCCGAATCAGCGGCTCAAGCTCCGCCAGGTTGCGGGGTGCCACCGTCGGTGAAACGGCACTGCGCTGCTTGTGGTGTTCGGGTTCATCCATAGCGATGAAGTTCTTGCCCTGCAGCTGGCCATCTTCCGGCGGCGGCGCGTCAACGATAGAAATGCCGCCCTTCTCTGATGAAAACACCTCATTATTAGCATCCACTTCTTTGATCAGCGCATGGCTGGTCACCGACCAGAAGGCGCCATTGGTGCTGTCGGCCAGGTAGTGTACCGGCGCTTCATTGCGCAGCCGAGCAAACCAGGGCTGCCAGGTGTCATTCTTGAAAAGGTCCGGGCGACTGACGTCGAGCTGGTCGAGCGGTGTCGCATTGATCTCATCGGTTGTGGTCACGGGAATCCTCGCAGCCTCATAACAGTTGTCCTTAGTATTGTATGAGACCAACGCCGCATCAATCTACGGAGGGGCCGAATCATGCAGGGCATCCCGTTCGCGCACCTGGAACGACTGTCACCTAGCGGTGATTCCACCAGGCAAGGTCAGAGTAAGAGCGCAGATCCAGCTCATGAGTCCAGGATGATCGATGCTGGTGAGCAACGTGGTAATAGGTCTCTGCCATGTGTTCCGGCAGCAGCAGACCGTCTTCTGCCCCCCGGGTTTCGCGCAGCTTCTGGAATGCTTCCGCGCCGACCATCTTGCCCAGCGTATCCGGCGCGTCGACAGCGCCATCAACCAGGATATGGGCCACGTGAATATTGCGCGCTGCATACTCGGCATTAAGGCTCTGACACAGCATACGACGCCCGCCCATGGCCGCCGCGTGGGAGTGTTGTCCGGCATTGCCGCGAACGGCCGCTGTCGCTGAAGTCACAAGAATCGTTCCGCCACCGCGCTGCTCCATGTGAGGAATCACTTCCTTCGCGACACGAAACAACGCCAGGGTCGCCATGCGCCAGCCCAGCTCAAACGTCTTCAGCGGTGTATCTTCCAGCGAGCGATTGCCAATCTGCGCCCCAAGGTTAAACAGGACCACCTGGATCGGCCCGATCTCGGCCTCCACCGCCGCAATGCGTTCCTCCAGCGTTCCCTCATCAACAGCGTTAAGGAGGTAACCCGTCGCTTCACCGCCCTCTGCCTGAATCTCTGCGACGAGTTTCTGCAGGCCCTCTTCGTCACTGCGCCGGCACAGCACCGAGTGATAGCCCTCTGCAGCAAACTTCTTACCAACAGTACCGCCAATACCTGCACCGGACCCGATCACCAAACAAACAGGCTTAATCATCCTTACTCCTCCGCCGCCGCAGGCGCGTTCATATAGTCTTTGTAGTAGGTGATCTTCCCTTCTCTAACACGATACAGGCCGCAACCCTCGATATCGCCGGCCGCGGTATGCGCCACCCACTGCGCCCAGGCGACTTCGCCATCACCTTCCAGTTCACGCACTTCAAAGCTGGTACTGCGCGCCCTCATTTCCTCGTTCATCTTGCGCATGAACCCCATGATCGCCTCTTGGCCCTCAAAGGTGCCAAAGAAAGGGTCCACGACGACGGCATCGTCTGCAAACAGGTCAACCAGTTTCGTGTAGTCACCCTCGTCCTGGACTCGCCAGAAGGTTTCAATGGTTTGTTTCGCTGTACGGCTCATCTCTGCTCTCTTCTATTCCAACGGCTATGGCGTCAGGATATACCAGCAGAAAGTGACGATGCCAGATTGGCGTGCCAGCGAACCGCTGGTGACACGCCCGTCCTCCGTGCTTTTTATCTTCGCTCTGCAGCACAGATCGCTCATAATATGCCCGCATTATCAGCAGTGGCATCAGCATGATTTTCAGGCAGCTTTTTGACTCCAAATCCTCCACTTACACCTACCTCCTTGGCTGTGAAACCTCGCGGGAAGCGATCATCATCGACACGGTGTTCGAGCAGCATGCAAGGGACTCAGCGCTGATCAATGAGCTTGGCTTGAAAGTTAAATATTGCCTTGATACCCACGTGCACGCGGATCATGTGACCGGCGCCTGGCTCATGAAGCAGGCTTTTGGGGCACAGATCGCGATCTCTGCCGCAGCCGGCGTTGCGCAAGTGGATCTCGAACTCTCTGATGGTGACGTACTCGCTTTTGGTGACAGCTCGATCACGGCCTGGGCGACGCCCGGTCACACCGACGGCTGCATGACCTTTGTTACCAACAATCGGTTGACAGCATTTACCGGCGACTGTCTGCTGATCCGTGCTGCCGGCAGGACCGATTTCCAGGCGGGCGACGTCAACACCATGTGGCACAGCATCAAGGATAAAATTTTCAGTCTGCCGGACGACTGCCTGATCTACCCTGGGCACGACTATATGGGTCGCACCGTTTCGACAGTTCAGGAGGAGAAAAAACACAATCCCCGCATCGGCGGTGAAGCACGAGAGGAAGATTTCGCTGGCTACATGGAAAACATGAACCTGCCGCACCCGGCCCAACTGGAAATTGCCCTGCCTGCCAACATGAGATCCGGCAAACCCGAGAATGAGGACGACGTCGGGACCGACTGGGGCCCGGTCAACCTGACGTTTGCTGGCATTCCAGAAATCGAACCGGACTGGGTCGCTCGTAACCGTGACGCGGTCACCATCGTCGATGTTCGCAGCAATGCCGAATTCAACGGCGACCTGGGTCATCTCGAGGGGTCGCTGCTGATACCCCTGAGCGAACTGCGGGAACGCATCGATGAGGTGCCTGATAACAAGCCTGTGGTTGCGATCTGCCAGTCCGGCAAACGCTCCGCGATGGCGACCCAGATCCTTAAATCCGCCGGCCGCGCAGCGGTGGCCAACATTCCCGGCGGCATCATCCATTGGTCCAGGCTGGCACTGCCCGGCATCATCAACGAATGAACGATCTCGATGGGATAACAGTCGTCGCTCTGGAGCAGGCGGTCGCTGCACCCTATGCCTCCGGCAGGCTGGCTGAGGCCGGGGCCCGGGTGATCAAGATCGAACGTGAGGATGGCGACTTTGCCCGCAACTACGACGACTTCGTCAAGGGGCAGAGCGCCTACTTTGTCTGGCTCAACGCAGGCAAGGAATCTGTAACGCTCAACCTGAAATCGCCTGATGACGCCGAGCTGCTGCGCAATATGCTCGCCAAAGCGGACGTGTTTATCCAGAATCTGGCACCTGGCGCTCTCGCGCGCCTCGGTTTTGACCCCATCGATCTGCGCCGCCGCTTTCCGGCACTCATCATCTGTTCGATTTCCGGCTATGGCGAGGATGGCCCCTATCGCACACAGAAGGCCTATGACCTGCTGATCCAGGCAGAAACCGGGCTTTGTTCTGTCACCGGTATCGGCGAGGAACTGACTCGCGTGGGCGTTTCGGTATCGGATATTTCAGCGGGCATGACCGCCTACCAGGAAATCCTGCAGGCCCTGTTCGCCCGCGAGCGAGACCCGGCAAATCAGGGCCGACTCATCAATGTTTCATTGTTTCACGCCACCGCAGACTGGATGAATGTTCCCTACCTGCAGCACCAGTACGGCGGATTCTCACCACAGAACAGCGGGCTGCGGCATCCCAGCATCGCGCCTTATGGCGCCTTCACCTGCGGGGACGGCAAACAGATTCTGCTCAGCATCCAGAACGAACGTGAATGGGTACGATTATGCGAAATCGCGCTGGGCGATGCTGGCCTCGCCAGCGACCAGCGGTTTACCAGCAATACCGTCCGACTCCAGCATCGAACCGAGCTGGAAGCGCTGATCACGGAGATTTTTGGGCGCGATGACCGGGAAACGGTCATCGAAAAACTCATCGACGCTGACATCGCCTACGGGCGCGTCAGCCAGCTGGACGATCTCGCGCAACACCCACAGAATCGCTACCGCATCGTCGAATCCGCAAACGGCGCAATCACGGCGCTGGGTCGGGGCGCCGACGTCAAACGCCAGCCTCCCGGTACAGCCGAGACAAGGGAAAAACGCTTAAGAATCCCCGATATCGGCCAGGACAATGAAAAAATCCGACAGGAATTCGGCAAATAGACCTGAGTCAGCGGCAATCTGATTTGCATTGCGGCGGTCCAGCGTCTAAAACAAATACTGTTTCCACAGAAGGACAAAGGGGTTGGCATGGATATCTCCACGATCATTACACTTGTTATTGTCGGTGCGCTCGCCGTCTGGGCTGTCGGTATCTACAACCAGCTGGTCGCGCTGAAGAACCGCTACAAGAACGCTTTTGCACAGATCGAGGTGCAACTTAAACGCCGCTATGACCTGATCCCAAACCTGGTCGAAACCGCCAAGGGCTACCTTGAACATGAACGCGAAACGCTTGAATCCGTCACTAAGGCGAGAGATGCGGCAGCTTCGGTACTCGCCGATGCTGCCATGGACCCGGGCAATGCTGCCGCCATCCGCAATCTGGCCAGTCAGGAAGGTGTGCTGCAGGGCGCTCTGAGCCGTTTCAATATTGCCGTTGAGGCCTATCCCGACCTGAAAGCCAACCAGAACATGATGCAGCTCAGCGAAGAGCTGACGTCGACAGAGAACAAAATCGCATTTGCACGCCAGGCCTTTAACGACCAGGTGATGACCTACAACACCTACCGCCAGTCGTTCCCGCAAATCGTGTTGGCCGGTGCTTTCGGCCACCACACCGATGCAGAGCTGCTGGAGTTTGCCGACAGCGAAGCGATCCAGGAAGCGCCGAGTGTTTCGTTCTAAGGACTGAGATACCTCGCAAACGCGAGGGGTGTACCACCGTCCCCATGGACTTCTTCGAATCCCAGAACAAAGCTCGCAAGAAAACGACGCTGCTGCTTTTTCTTTTTACGCTGGCAGTGCTTTCGCTGGTCGCGCTCACCAATCTGCTGGTCTTCGCCTTGATCAATATGCAGGACACGGCGGGTCTTGCTACCGGCCGCTATCACTACTCAGTCGAAATCTTTCTCATGATCGGAGCGGGCGTAATCTCACTGATCATCCTCGCCAGTCTGTTTAAACTCTATTCACTGAAAGGCGGTGGCCGCGCTGTGGCAGAGATGCTTGGCGGCGAACTGCTGGTGGACGCCGGTGGCGATCTCAACCGAAAAAAACTGCTGAATGTAGTGGAGGAAATGGCGATCGCTTCGGGCACACCCGTGCCACCGGTCTACCTCATCAGAGAATCCGCCATCAACGCGTTTGCGGCCGGCTATTCGCCCAGCGATGCCGTCATCGGCGTAACTGAAGGAGCCATGAACAACCTGACCCGGGATGAACTGCAGGGCGTGATTGCGCATGAGTTCAGCCATATCTTCAATGGTGACATGCGACTCAACATCCGCCTGATTGGTGTGCTCTACGGCATCCTGATGCTGGCACTGATTGGCAGAATCCTGCTGCAGTCCGGCGCGCATCGAGCCGGTCGACGCAACAACAGTGGTTCCATTGTCGCCATTGCCGTCGGACTGCTCGCCATCGGCTACCTTGGC
>Ga0181565_10005018_pt1 | contig 10137 bp, 12 predicted proteins | sample 101ome_16_FD_129661 | JGI IMG/M metagenome (GOLD analysis project Ga0181565, IMG submission 129661) | Coastal salt marsh microbial communities from the Groves Creek Marsh, Skidaway Island, Georgia - 101401AT metaG (megahit assembly) | ecosystem: Environmental > Aquatic > Marine > Intertidal...
AAATTGATGGGCCGTAATTTCTTTTTAGTTAAGTAGCAGCTTACTACCCCTCCCTTTGAGGTGATGGTGTTTAGATAAAATTTTCCCGAAGCGAGTTTTATAATTCTTTAGAAAACAATAAGTCCGAGGGCCAAGTAGTGTTGTTAAGCTCTGGCAATATGGAGACCAGCACCAAACGATTAACTTAAACTGCCGTCGCCTCAAAGTCCACAAAGGGATTTACGTTCTGACGGTTTAACCAACGCGCTTGCTCTTCTGGGTCTAATGCAACGGGCATTCTTAATTTGCTGTTGTGAATTTTCTCCATGATTCCTTGAGCTTGAGTAGTTACGATACTGCAGCTTTCTACGATTTCACCGGTGGCGGTATCGACCCATTCGTCATAAAGACCCGCAAAGGCAAAAAAGCCCAACGGAGGAAAGGTCAACAGGTGTTTTTGCTTACGCCTCCCCTTGGGGTCCAACCATTGCCATTCGTAAAAACCATCTGTATAAATCACACAGCGTTTGGCCTCCCGAAAAGAGGGTTTTTCGTGCAGGGTTTCGAGTCGGGCATTTAGCGTATATTTTTTGATTTCATCTGATTTTGCCCAGTGGGGAATAAGCCCCCAGCGAAGGGATTCAAGCCGATGCGGGGCAGAGGCTTTGGTTGCCGAAACCAGCGGAAAATCAAAACCATTATAGGCCCCCCTTAAAGGTGTCCCCTCAATCTTATTGTTGGCAAAATGAGCAACAGATTGCGTTTGTTGAAAATGAAAACACATTCCTTTCCCGTGAAATCGTTTACTCGTAGACCAAGGGGTAAACCCTTAACCTGTCTTACACAAAATCTTAGTCGTCGAGTTTTAAAATCTCTGCGACCTGGTGACGTAAATCATCCCAATGCGCTTTGGCCACTCCTTTGGAAGACTTGCGTTTACTGTTGGCCCATTTATAAACACGCTGTAACTCGGTTCGTGCAGCAGCACGTATATCAGACTGACTTGCATCGATGGCGGTATAAGACCCATATCGTCTCTGGTTGGGACTGAGTTGTTGCTCTTCATAAAGTAAATAGGCCAAACGCTCCACATGCGCGCGCTGCAAGTTACGGCGAAAGGTGTCAGGTGTTCTACCTTGGTTGACCTCACGCCAGAGTCCATCGCTCAGATCAGCCATCATAGCAAATAAACCATAAGCCGAAGTCCCATTGAGTGTTTCATTTTCAATTAACCGAGCCAAGCGGTCAAAACTCAACACATTGTTAAGCGCACGCTCTTGTAGGCCCCGGATTTTTTCTAACGTGCCATCGGCTTTGATTTTTGAAATAATCCCCTGGTCAATCAACCAAGTAGGTGTTGTAAAGAGTTGTTGTTGTAAAAAAGCCAGGCTTTCTTGTTGACGGGATTTGGCCACCGGCGAAAAAACAGGACCTGCTTGTTCGTAGGTTTTGTTGTATTGATAGACCCCACCAATATTGGCGGTTACATGCCCCATATAGCGGTTAAACTGACTGAATACTTGCTCGTAGAGGGCCTCTAGATCATCGTAGTTTTTGCCATCCTCATAGGTCCATTCGGTCAAACGAGGGACGATGCGTTTTAGGTTGGCAATTCCATAGTTACTTGCTTTGACAGCATCATCACCCAGGTCTTCGGTTTGTGATGAGGGATCGACTACTGGTCGCTGCTGGCGACCAAAGCGGTACATAGGATCATCGGCTTTTTCGAGGATCCACTGGTTAAGGGTTGCTTTTTCCTCTTCGGCACTTTGATTCAAAATAGGACGGTATCCCCAGCGAATAGCGTGCTTATCATAGGGCCCGACATTGGGCATCAACGAAACACCTTCGTCACCGGGTTGTGCCACATAGTTAAAGCGGGCATAATCCATAATCGAAGGAGCGGTTCCGTATTTTTTGGTAAAGCTTGCAGAACGTAGCGAGTCCACCGGATAGGCGGTACTGCTACCCATATTATGCGGTAAACCTAGGGTATGCCCCACTTCGTGGGCAGAGACAAAACGAATAAGACGACCCATGATTTCATCCTTAAACGCTACGCCTTGAGCCCCGGGATTGATGGCAGCAGTTTGTACAAAATACCAATTCCGCAACAGCGTCATTACATTGTGGTACCAGTTGATATCCGATTCTAAAATTTCTCCCGACCGGGGGTCACTAACATGCGGACCGTTGGCATTGGGAATGGGCGAAGCCAAATAGCGAACCACAGAATAGCGCACATCTTCAGGAGACCATTCGGGATCTTCTTCGGGCGACGGAGGGTCTTTGGCGATAATCGCTTCTTTAAATCCGGCCGCCTCAAAAGCGACTTGCCAATCTTCGATACCTTGTTTGATATAGGTCCGCCACTTTTCGGGGGTAGCACGGTCAATATAATACACAATTTGTTTTTTGGGAACCACGAGTTCACCTGCCTCAAACTTGGCAAGGTCTTCTTCTTTGACTTCCAAACGCCAACGATCGAGGTAGGTTACCGTTTTGCTTTCTTGGGCCTCTAGCCCATAATCAACCTGGCTGCGCGCAAACCACCCCACCCGTTGATCAAAATAACGGCGCTTCATCGGAACCTCGGGAAGCAAAATCATCGAGTTGTTTATCTCAACCGAAAAGGCACCCAAACTTTCATTAGAGGGTGGCGAAGAAGACTTATAGGTTTTGACATGGCGGGCTTCTATATTGAGCGGATAGGCTTTGATCGATTCGATATAGGAGCGTTTGGAATCCACGCTGCTGATTTTATACCGCTCTTTGTAGCGGGAAGAAATACCCAAGGTTTTCACATCGTCGGTAAATAAGCTAGTCACCTTAATCAAACTACTGGCTGCGTTAGTGTCTTTGCCTTTGGCCGCAATTGGAAAACTCGCAATGATGGGCTCAAAGTTTGAGTTTTCAACGGCCTCATAGATGGGTAGGCTGTCGGCCGCTACATTTTCGTAGGAAACCAGCCTTAGCAAGAGTTGTTTTCGTTTTTTGACCCAACGCACGACTTGGGTATTTTGTTTACCACCTCCAAAACCAAGGCCATTGGCCGTTTTGGCTATACGGGTTACCATTAACATTTCTTTCCCAAGCAGGGAGTCAGGAATTTCGTAGTAAAAATCTTCGTCTACCTGAAAAACATTAAACAAGCCCGCGTCAAGGATAGCTTTGTCGGTAATAATGTCATTAAAGGTTTTTTCTTTGTCTTCTTTTTTGGCTTTAGACTTGTCTTGACCAAAACCACTGGTGGTTATCAAAGAGGCGAGGGTCAAAACAAAAAATATTTTTTTCATGTCGTGGAATTTTGTTGGGAATATAGTATAAAAATACGCATGCTCGCACAAAAAACGAATGCTTTTAGCGCCCAAGCCTAAAAGAGGTGGGGTAACCCGATTTTAAATAATAGCGAAGTTATTCTTTTCTGACTAAGCGTACATGAGATTCGGCCGTATCGTCGGCATCATAGGCAATCCATTGCCCATAGATCAGTCGCCAGTAGCCCTTATTGTTAATCTGTACCTTGTCGTTTTGAATATTCTCAATGAAGAGTTTTCCATCTTTGGATAGCGTCCACATCAGCTCCTCAATTTCGGTTTCTTTTTCGTCCAGGTCTACGACTACCGTTAGGACAAGCACTTGATCTGCTTTAAAGTCAAAAGTGATTTCGACGCTTTCCCAAACGGCAGTGGCCAAACCCGACGCACTGCGCGCTAAGATTCGCTCAAAAAAATTAAGGTCTTCGGTCGCTTCTTCTATTTGTTCCTCTAGGTCGACTTGTAGGGTCCAGGAGCCTAACAGGTCTTTTTCGGAAGTGGATTGCGCAACGGTTAAAGCGCTGATCATTAAAAAGGCAAACAATAAGGGTTTCATAAGGGTTGTTTATAGATAAGACGAAACCAGAGAGGTTTTGTAACAGTTTTTGTTGTTTAATAAAGACGACCAGTATGAATTAAACCAAAATACTTTTTATCCATCCAAGGACTAAACGATATCAAAAATCCGTAGCTTTATCTACGACTTAAACATAGCACCCCCTATGAAACCCAACAACACCGGACAAAAGATGCGGGTCATTCATCGCTATTTGGGCTTTTTTTTGGCAGGCATCATGGCCATGTACGCCCTGAGCGGTATGATGATGGTATTTAGAAATACTGACACCTTTAAAAAAACGGTCGAAATCGACCAACAACTTTCCCCCAACCTTAGTCCCGAAGCAGTTGGCCAGGCCCTTAAAATCCGTGGTTTTGCCGTTACTCGTCAAGAAGGTGATTTACTGTATTTTAAAGACGGAAGCTACAACGCCCAAACCGGAGCCGCCCACTATACCGTAAAAAAACTACCCCTGCTGTTGGACAAAATGGAACACCTTCACAAGGCGACAACCGACAGCCCGGTGTATTGGCTTAACTTATTTTTTGGAGCCTCTTTATTGTTTTTTGTGGTGTCCTCCTTTTGGATGTTTATGCCCCAAACCTCGGTGTTTAAAAAAGGTCTTTATTTTAGCCTTGCCGGGATGGTGATGACCCTTATTTTATTATTAATCTAACGACTTATGCGAATTCAAATCCTACTTTATGGCCTGTTGATTGGAAGCTTTTTTGGAACCGCCCAAGAAGCCACCACCGACACAAGCCAAGCCATTCCCCTAGAAGAAGTGTCCTTGACCTCCACGGCTTGGACCAAACAAGAAAAACGAAAAATCCAAAAATTGCAAAACCCCAAATGGCTGAAAGTCGTGGGGACCAAAGGGTTTTTTACCGATAACAAAAGTGCCTATGTAGCGACCAACTCGTTTGAGTCTCGCCAATACAATGCTGGCCGGCTGGTCAATCAGTCTCGCGAAAAGTTTGTCTACAACAACGTAGGCATCAACCGCAATTACGAATACGACTATGCGCGTTTGGAAAAACGAATCATCCAACTCGCGCTTTTTCGGCCAAACCTCAAGGACTTAGAAATCAAAGTAGAGGCCAATTGCGAAGGCTTTCAAGACATCCAGTACCTAATCCTACTGGAGCGGGATTTGATTTTGCTCCGCAAGGTCAACACTCCCCAGCGTTTTATGAATAATGTGGTGGTCTCCGACCCCACGGTGATGCGCAAAATAAAGCCATCACCAAAGAGCTTTGTGGTGCCTAATCAAGGTTTTTTATACCTTTAGTCCAATAAAAAAAGAAGCCCTTGTATCGCGAAGATGACAAGGACTTCTAACCATAAACCAATTCAATAATTGAATAGTGCGGCAAAAATATACTTTTATCATGATGCACAAAGAAAAACAAGTCCGATTTTGTACAAGCATTAACTCTTTTTTTAAGCTCGGGCAACTGCTGTTGTCGGCACTTTTGCTTTTGGGAATTGGTCCACAGCTCCAGGCACAAGAAATACTAAAGACGATAATGCTCCCCAAAAAAATCAGAGAAACCTCGGGCTTGGAGTTTTTTAAAGGGAAACTAATCACCCACAACGACTCGGGCGGTAAGCCGAAACTCTATCAGTTTGACAGCTTGGGCATGGCCCACAAAACCTATACGATTGCGGGGGTTCAAAACACCGATTGGGAAGACATCACGGCCGATGATCAACACCTATACATTGCCGACACAGGAAACAATATGGGCAACCGAAAAGACCTCAAAATTTTTCAAATCAAAGAAGAAAAAGACAGCTTGATTTTAACGGGCACCTTAGCCATTCGCTATGCTGCACAGCAAAACTTTTTTGCCCGTAATCGCCACCCCTTTGATGCCGAAGCTTTGGCGGCAGCTCAAGACCGGCTATTGCTTTTTTCCAAAAACCGCAGCACGTTGACCACCGAAGTATTCACCCTTCCCAAAACCCCGGGTGACTATGTCCTCTCCCCCGAAGACTCCATCCTGGTCGATGGCTTGATTACCGCCGCCGACTACAACGAATCCCTTCAATTACTCATGTTGGTGGGCTATGACTTTCAAGGGAGACAATTCATTTGTCGAGTGGATCACTTCGACGCCCAAAACCCCCGTTTGACAACTCTTCAAAAATATACCTTGCCCATCGGGAGAGCCCAAGTTGAAGCCATCAAAATTAGTGATGCTCACCATTTTTGGATAACCAGTGAGGCCGAAAAAAAAGGTCGCCCTCGCCTGTTTAAAGTTAAGCTATAAATCGCCTTCCTTGCCGCTAGCCAAATAAGGTTCTGGCTGAGTGGTCGCTTTAAGGTATAGCGGGTGTCGAGGCGCTCCCTTTTTAGAAAGCCCCAAAACATAGGGTTCGTTTACCAGACGTGACAACCATGTTGGCACCGCATGTCCCATTCCCCAGGCATAGACGACACGCTGGGCTTTTGCGATCATGGTTTTTAGGTGCAGATAATTTTCTTTTTGGGGACGGGTCGTTGTGTTTACAGCAGCAGGATTACTGCTTACTTGTGGGTAGAGGTTGCCCACCATAAGCCCGCCATAGCCCCAGTCTTGCGCAAAACGCATGACCCGACGGAGGGTGGGATCATCTTGTTGTTCATCGGCCTGCGATGGATTGTACATGATAAAAAGAATCAGCGGGCCCTTAGCCTGCCAAACCCGATGCAGTTGAAACCGTTTTTTTCGGTCGGGAGAAAACACCGCATGGCGGTTAAGCATAGCTAGGAGATCAAAAAATTGATGTTTTCTTCATGAATAACACCTCCCTGGGCATCATAGAGAACGGCCGAGACAAATTTTCCTGCAGTGTCAAAGCGCACCACATAATAGGCTAGGGAATATTGATGTCCACCAAATTTTAGTTGTTCAAGCGCATAGACGCGTAGGGTGATGACTCCTTCTTGGTAGCGCAAAACATAGCGAGACCATACCCCGGCCGTTCCCTCGGGCTGTTGTTCGGCATAGCGCGTACCAAAAGTAAAAAAGTGATTGCGGTAGGGGATGTCCATCGTTACAAGTTCTCCCTGGGGTGTAACCCATCGCCCTGACTCATCCTGACGATAGGAGTGCGTAGCCGCATAGGCCATTGGGTCTAAAAGGGTGTCAAAATTTTCAAAAAGGGACTGGGCAACGTTAAAATCCTGAGGTACTGGGGAGCATCCCAAAGTAAGGAGGATAAAGAGGATAAAAGAGGCGGTTTTTTTCATTGTTCAAAAATCTTTTTTTTGGTGAGGGTTACCCACCCTGCTTGATCGGGGGCATCCACAAAGAAAATCTGTAGATCGGCTGTTTGGGGGGTATTGGTAAAAAACACTTTTTTATCGGGGTAGGTGCGTGCATCCTGAAAATACCACCTTCCGCGGTTGCCGGCACTCTGCGCTTGTGTATCGACCCGAAAGACCAACAAGTCGGCCATAGAGGGATCGTCGACGATATAAATCGAAATACTTGTTTTGCTGGGAGCAGCAACAGACTGTACCACTTGTCCGGCGGCAAATTGCGTGCCCCAACCAAAGGCGGCGAAAAAAAGAAAACCAAAAGCAGAAAAGGGGAATGACTTCAGGCGCATGATTTTAACGTGACTTTAACCTTTTTTAATGTTTTGTGTTTATGAATCATCCTTAACTTTAAAAAAGTTAATAGGCTTTTAATCATTTTAAGTTTGTCTCCGCCTTTTCGACGATAGCTCGCACCGGAAAGGCGGTTTTTTTTATTGAGACACCTCGTATTCAAATTCCCATTTGGGGCTGTCCAGATGGTTGATGATATACTTCACGGTGATTTCTTCTCCTGCTCGAATGGGTTTTAAGGTAAGCAGTCGGATATGATCTAAGGGGCCTAATTCAGGATCTTCTTGAGCTACGATGGCTTTTGCATTGGGGATTTCATGGTGATTGACAAATCCCCCCAAAGGAAGCCGGATATAGCCATTTGCAAAACGGGCATCGTACACATGCGAAATACCCAGATCGTGCCCGGCGGGTAAATCTTGCGTGGCAAAAAGGCCTAGGCCTTCAATACGACTTTGGGCAATCGTTAAGAAAGGGGGTAGCGGGCGCCATTCACTTTTTGCAATCATACCAATTCTTTCACCCCAAAAATATCAAATTTTAGGCGGATTTAAAAAACCACACTTATCGGCAACACAGGATTCTTTTTTGCCCCAACAAATACATTGCGAACTTTAAATGGGAGGTTAAGTTGGTCTTTCTTGGTCCGTGTTCGGATTCGTAAAGTCGTGCTGCTATAAGGGGGAATTTTGACCAAAGGACCGTGCTCCAAAAAACTATAATCGCCTTGATAATCCAAAATCATCGGCAAGGCGCTGTGGTTGGTCAGTTGTACTTTGGCGATTAGGTTTTTTCCTTCATAGCCCAAGGCCGTTCCACTCAGGTTGGCCAGCAACACTGGCTCAATATGGACCATAGCGCCAATGAGGAGGTCTTTATACCAGACAATGGTTTTTTGGTCTTTAAGACTCTGTTTCACAGCTTCTTTGGTGGCGGTCAGCGCCCAAACAAAGGTCATTGGTCGGTGCCCGCCTTCAGGAATATTAAACGACCAGCCGGTCAATCCATGGATATCTGAAGTCCCCAAAATGGTAAGTCCATGCTTTAGAGCCAATTCTAAAGCCTCTTCGGAAAAAGTATGTTCATTAACCACCTCAATGCCATGCAAAAGTTTGTTGTCAATCAAGTACTGATGAAAGGGTTCGAGTCGGGCAATTCCATCCAATCGTTGTGCAGGCCAGTCGGGATGATTCCAAAAAACAAAGGCCCCTTGTTTGTTGGCCTCAACAATTCCAGACAGGGAGTCTTTTTGTAACAAGGGATTGGCGTTTTCGACAAAAACCGCATTGATATGCCCGGGGGCCATACTCCGGGTAATCTCTGAGCCATTGATGACCTGAAGGGCAGGATTGTTGCCCAAATGGTGTTGGGCGATTTGATATGAACGGTTGCGGTCCGGGTGCGGAATATCTTCGCGGTGTGGTTGATACTCCAGGTGTTCGGTCAGCGCAATCAAATCGAGGCCCTCACGTAGGGCTTCATCGACCCTGATATTTGGCCAAACCGACCCATCCGAAAATACGGTGTGGATGTGTAAATCGGTAGCGACAAGGACACTGTTTTCAGGGGCTTTAAAAAAGGCTTTTTGGTCTTCTGCTTGGCTCCAAGAAAAAAGGGAAACCATGACCATCAACAGACTGAAAAAAGATGTTTTCATGAGGGATTTTTTTTAAAGATAGTTTTTGTTTGCGAATTTTTGAGGTTGATCTAGAGGCAATCTATTTCATAGTCTTCCCAAGGGCCCTCGGTGGGCGTATTGGGAAAATAAAAACAACGGGTACTGCCATCACCAAAACGGAAAGTTTTGTAGAATGCTGTGGGGACATGGGCCCCGGTGGTCAGCACCTCGTGCCCATCTCCAAATTCAAGATCAATACGCACCTCAATGGTTCCCAAGGTTTTGGCCCAAGTTCGGGCTTGGCCTTCGAGTTCAGCCCATTCTCCCCGATTGAGTTCGTCCCGTTGTAGGGCACAGTTTAGGTAACTAAAGGTCGCATAAAGGTTGTCGTAAGAATCGGTAAAGGAGCCGGCAGGCGCCATATGCCCTTTGTCCCACTGGTTGGCATAATAGTCTGCATCATTGGACGTATAGACGGTATCGACCAAATAAAAGTTCATGCTCCCTCGGTCGGCGACCTTCACGATATCGCGTACCTGATAAGCAATCCAATTGGGTTGCTCATATACCTCGTTGTAATCAACGGTAAATACAGGTCCCTGAATGAGGTAGGAGACCTTTTTTTCACGCGGGGGTTCGGTGTTTGCTGAAGGGGCCTCTTTACCACAAGCCCCAAAAACAAAAAAGACGAGAATAAAATAAGCAAGGAAATAAAGGCTTTTTTTCAACGGGAAAAAAATTAAGCTTTTTCAAACACCATCGCAGAAGCTCCACCACCGCCGTTGCAAATTCCCGCTACTCCATAACGCCCTTGGCGCTGAAGTTGGTGAAGTAGGGTTACGACGATGCGCGCCCCCGAACAGCCTAAAGGATGTCCAAGGGAGACCGCCCCTCCATTGGGGTTAACTTTTTTAGGATCCAAACCGAGTAGCGCGATATTGGCCAAACCGACGACCGCAAAGGCTTCGTTAATTTCAAAACAATCAATTTCTGCAACAGTTAAGCCGGCTTTGGCCAGCGCAATCGGGACAGCCTTGGCTGGGGCTGTAGTAAACCATTGGGG
>Ga0181565_10005022_pt1 | contig 10132 bp, 9 predicted proteins | sample 101ome_16_FD_129661 | JGI IMG/M metagenome (GOLD analysis project Ga0181565, IMG submission 129661) | Coastal salt marsh microbial communities from the Groves Creek Marsh, Skidaway Island, Georgia - 101401AT metaG (megahit assembly) | ecosystem: Environmental > Aquatic > Marine > Intertidal zone...
TAATTCAATGTAACCTATTATTTTAAATTCTTCTGAAATATCTTCTGCAATCAAAACATTATTGCCTTCAGTTTTGTCGATTCTTTGTTGGAGATTGTGACCTGCATCTTCTGCAAAAGAAGGTAAATCGGCACCTGCAATAGCATCTAATGCAAATGCATATATTGTATCTTTATCATTTGAGTCGGCAAACCTATATCTAATTTCTTCTTTTTCGGATAACTTGAAGTTCATATTTTGATTTTTAATATGATATTAATAATATTGATATTTTAAAATCATATATTGTTGAATTTTTGAAAATTTCAGAAATTATGGTAAAATGATAATTTTTACTATTAAAATTTATAAAGTGAAAAAGATAAATACAGACATGGTATTTTGTGTAAAATGTGGAGCAATAAAAGATGAAGTAAATATTTATTGTGGTGTTTGTGGATATAAACATTTAATTGAGACTGAGAAAAATTCTAAAAATAAAGTTGATCAAAAATCCATTAATGGTTCTAGGAACATTTTATCTCACCCATTTGTAGGGGAGGCATTAATAATAATAATCGCATTACTCTTATTTTTTGTTTTTATTAATGATATAATTTGTTTTATAATTTGTTGATAAAATAAAATAATGATTAAAATTATTATAATGAAAATATGATCAACCGATGCTCAAGCAAATAAATTTTAATAAGCCTATATATATAGTAAATTATGAGTGATGTTTTGCAAGATCAAAATAAAATCACGTATGTGGAATGTTATTTATGCAATTCACAATTAGACATATCAAAATCTTTGGAGATACCTTTAACTTCTGGTGGTAAAGTAAAAGTTCATAATTCATGTATGGAATTTTATTTATCACAAACTAGTAAGTCTGCTGCCGCTTGTGGGTCATGTACTGGTGGAAAAGGTTGTTGCTAATAAGAGATATTTGATTTGTATTTAGATATTAAAATAGAAGGGATATAATTGTCAAAAATATGTAAGGCCTGTAATGCGATAGTTGCCAAAAAAGATTTATTTTGTAAACATTGTAGATCACAAGAATTTATGGAAATTAAGGTATGCCAAAATTGTGGAGAAAAATCAATTAGAAAAAATACAAAATTTTGCCCAAATTGTGGTAAAAGGATAGGATTTACTAATCAAGACCTTATTTTTGCTAAAAGTTCAGAACCATTACTTTGTGGTATATGTAAACAGGATATTACAGAGGACATGGTATTTTGCCCTATTTGTAGAAATACGTTTCATTTTAGTCATCTGAAGTCATGGTTGCAAACTAATAAAAATTGCCCAATGTGTAAGAAAGAATTAGTATTAAGGAAAAATTTTGCATAGATACTGTGACATGAAAAAATAATTGAAAATAAAAAAATTAAACATTTATCCAATTATTATTAATTAGAGTAGATGAATGTTGAGTTTTATTGAAGTAATCTTCACATGTCAATATAATTATATAATAATGTGTAATTAGAGAAATATGAAAAAAGTAAACTTTTCTTTGATTGCAATTATTTCGATTTTTTTTAATATAATTAATCCAGCTTCTGCAAATTCAAATTTGAGTGAAAATTATGATAATTTATTTGTTTTATTAACCATAGTATCTGCATTGGTATTAATTTTGGTATTAGGGTTGTGGGGTTATTTTATTTATGAATTTAGAGAGGAAAAAGAAGATTCTGATAGAACTCCAATAAATCATGCTACTGCTAGAAAACTGGAGTTTACATGGACTGCAATTGCAGTGGTTATAGTAGTAATATTGATGTTTGTATCTTATCCAGTATTATTTTCAGAAACTAATAATGCTGAAGAAGCTGAAACTGGAACTGAGGTTGTAGTAATAGGGACTAATGGATGGGCATGGAGATATATTTTACCAAATGGTACTCAATTAAATGAGACAATATCACCCGATGAAAATAGAGTTACAGATATTAAATTAAATATAGGTGAACCATATACATTTGTTTTTTACAACATCGCAGGATTTATTCATTCATACTATGTTGAAGAATTAAATATCAAAATGGATGTTGTACCAGGTGTAAATAATTCTTATACTTTCACAATCGATCAAAATATTGAACATGATACTGCATTTCCAATTTTATGTACTGAATTTTGTGGACAATATCATAGTAATATGAAAGGATCTATTATTGCAGTGAATGATGGAAGTGGTGCATAATTATGGATATGCATGGTTCTATTTGGAAAAGTCCCAAAACAATATTGGGGACAACTGATGCGGTTCAAATAGGTTATTTATATTTTATAATGGCATTTTTGAATGCGGGATTTTCTGGACTTTATGCATTACTAATAAGATTAGAATTATGGACACCAGAAGCGAGTTATTTTAACAATGGTGTGGAATACTCATCTGCCTTTACATTGCATGGTACTGTAATGGTGTTTTTAGTTATAGTTCCATTGGGAGCAGGAATGGGTAACTATTTGATACCTAGAATGGTTGCAGCAATCAATGCAGATATGTATTGGCCAAAATGGAATAACGTTGCTTTTTGGATGCTACCAATAGGTTCAATATTTGTATGGATAAGCCAAGCCCCAATAGGTTGGACTGCTTATGCGCCATTAAGTGTAACAACTGGAGAACCAGGAATAGATCTATGGATATTTGGATTAATTATATCTGGAATTTCATCAACGATAGGATCTATAAATTTTATTTTGACAATTTGGAAGGGGAGAGATCCTAAATTAGGTTGGATGGACTTAGATTTGTTTGTGTGGGGAACTTTGATAACTTCAATATTATTACTTTTAACAACCCCATCAATTGTTCTAGCAATTGTAATGATTTTCTTTGATAGAAACCTAAGTACAGCATTTTTCTTTAATCCTGCTGCAGGAGGACCCACAGCTCCAATAATGTATCAACATTTATTTTGGTTTTTCTCACATCCTGAAGTATATGTGATGGTAATGCCTGCTTTTGGACTTATATCATTATTAATTGGAAAATTTGCACGTACCAAAATCTTTGGTTATCAAGGAATGGTTGCAGCTTTTATTGGCATTGGAGTTTTATCATTTTTAGTATGGGCTCACCATATGTATACAACTGGCATCAATCCTTTAGTGAGAGTAGCTTTTACTACTATGACATTTGTTATATCAATTCCAAGTGGAATAAAGGTATTCAATTGGATAACTACATTATATGCTGGACGAATTAAATTTGAAGTTCCAATGTTGTTTTCGTTATCGTTTATTATAATGTTCACTTTGGGAGGAATTACTGGTGTTTTTGTTAACATTGTACCGATTGATATCACATTACATGATACATATTGGGTAGTCGGGCATTTTCATTTTGTAGTAGCTGCAGGGACTTTGCAAGCGTTCTTTGGTGCGATATATTATTATTTTCCAGATATGACCGGAAAATATTATCACAAATTAACTGCAAGCTTACACTTTTGGTTCTGGTCATTAGGTAATCTAACAACATTTATTGCGTTTACTCTTTTAGGAATGGAAGGAATGCCAAGAAGATACTTTACATATCCTGAACAATTTCAAGGTTTACACCAATTTGCGACAGTAGGAGCGGTTTTAATGGGTGCATCTTTTGCATTCTTCGTTATATCAATTTTTATTGGATATTTTAAAGGAGATAAAGTAGAAGACTTTTCGAATTTATTTGGATTAGGAAGTGGTTATGATTTTCCTGAACCATATGCAGATAGGATCAAAAGGGAAACTGGAGAAGAGATTAAAATTGAACACTCTCTATCATTATGGAGTTCATCATTTGGATTTGTGATAAGTCTACCATTTTTTGCATTTTTAGGGTTAGCAGAAACTGGCTTTTTTGATGCAAGAGGTATAGAATTACTTAATAGCGCAGGCGATATAAATGGAGCAGTTTTAGTTTCATTATTATTCATGGTAGGGTTTTCCATACTTTGGTTAACCACCTTAAGAGATGTAAAGAAAGATGAAAGATTACCGGTATTCTTTACGGTTGGAGTGTTAATATTAGAAGCGTTGATTATTTTTGGAGTGTTTACAGATAGAAGTTTTAGAGATAGTTGGGGCTGGATAGGGCTATTATTAATGTCATTATTTGTATTTTGGGTAGCTGCATTCTTCAATGCAGAGAGCAAAGAAGAAAAAGGACCTGCGTTACTTGATGGAATGAAAAAAGGACGAAATTGGGAAATATGGACATTTTTATCTTCAGAAACAATCTTTTTCGGAATTTTAATTGGTGTAGGTTTGGCTATGAAAGGACAACATCCAGAGGAATTTGCTGAAGGAGTTAGTCATTTAGCGATATTTTTAACAGCAATTAATACCTTTATACTAATTGTTTCTTCATTCACGATGGCTAAAGCAGTAGAAGCGATTAAAAAAGGGCAAAGTGAGAAATTAGTGGAGTATTTACGATATACTATTTTATTTGGTACAATATTTATTTCAGTGCAGATTTTTGAATATTACGAGTTAATTCATGAGGGGCTTATAGCAATAGGTACGCAGAGTGGTGAATTACCGATTTATAGTTCTGCATTCTTTATTCAAACAGGTTTTCATGGAGCACATGTATTGATTGGAATAGTCTTATTAGTTTTTATATTTTTAAGAGCAAGGCAAGGAGGATATTCTGAGAAAAACCATGAATATGTAGAATTTGTTGGTTTATACTGGCATTTCGTCGACTTGGTGTGGATAGTATTATTCACAATAGTCTATTTACTTTAGGAGGAGATAATATGAGTAATGTAGTAGAAAGTGAAACAAAAGAATTACATCATGAACTACCTTTAATGCAGTCATTCATAGCATTATTAGTGATAACAGTGATCGAATTGATAATATCGGAAATTGATATGAGTGATCAAATTGCGACCCCTTTATTATTACTACTTACAGTTGCAAAAGCAATAATAGTAGGAGCAGTATTTATGGAAATTGCTTATGATAAAGACGTCAAATCTATTATAACCTATGTTTTTATAATACCAATGATAGCAGTATCATTCTTGATTTTCACAATTATAGCAGATTGGCGATAATAATATTTTATAACCGATGAATTGATTTTGTGTCAAAATATTATAATTTAAAAATGTCCAACTTTAAAGTAATATATATTATAAATAATAGCAGTGATACATATGACTGAAGAAACTAAAGAAACATTATTAGAATTAGATGAACTTAAAGTATATTTTTATACCGAAGATGGTGTTGTAAAGGCAGTAGATGGAGTTAATTTGAAAGTTAAAAAAGGAGAAGTAGTAGGATTAGTAGGGGAGTCAGGTTCAGGAAAAACGGTAACTGCAATGAGTATATTAGGTTTGATACCACAACCCCCAGGAAAAATTGTTGATGGAGATATATCATACAAAGGTAAATCCTTAGTTAAAATGTCTGAGTCAGATATGCGATCAATAAGAGGAAATGAAATCGCAGTAGTATTTCAAGATCCAATGACATCTTTAAATCCGGTATTATCAATTGGGGAACAAATTGCGGAAGCAATTAGATTACATCAACAAGTAGATGAAATAGAAGCATTAGAAAAAACACAAACATTATTAGAATTAGTAGGAATTCCAGATGCTGGTAAAAGGTTAGATGATTACCCATGGCAATTTTCAGGAGGTATGCGACAAAGAGTAATGATTGCATTAGCATTAAGTTGTAATCCTGATTTATTAATAGCAGATGAACCAACAACTGCACTTGATGTTACAATTCAAGCACAGGTCTTAGACCTGATGGCCTCACTAAAGGATAAATTTGATATGTCTATACTACTAATTACTCATGATATGGGAGTGATTGCGGGTATGGCAGATAAAGTGGCAGTGATGTACGCAGGAAATATAGTAGAATTTTCAGACTCAATTAGCGTATTTAAGAAAAGAAAACATCCATATACACAAGGATTATTAGGAGCAATACCAAATATGGAGTCCAAAAGAGACGATGATTTGATGACGATACCAGGTACAATACCAAATTTGATCAGTCCTCCAAATGGTTGCAGGTTCCACCCTAGATGCCCAAAAGCAGTCAAAGAATGTTCAGAGGTAGTTCCTGAATTGATTGAAGAAGAACCTGGTCATTTTGTTAGATGCTTACTTTTTGGAGATCAATTGGAAAAATATAAATCTGCTCAACCATTGAATACAGTATAATTTTTCCTACTTTCTGATAAATTTGAGATTATCTGGATACTAATTTAAATAATAAGACATGATAAAGAAAAAAGGAGACTTATGTCAGATAAATTAAAGGTTGCAAAAATAATTGAAAAATTTGCGAATTTAAAGCTGATAGAAAATAATAAAGTTCCTCCGAGAAAGTTTGCGGTGTTCAATACAAAAGATGAAGTTATAGAATTTAAGGATCAAAGAGTATATTTGTATTTTGATGAGATTATAAGTAATTTCAAAAAATTAACAACCATCAAAATTGATAGTATGAAACAATTGAATAAGCTACCGTTAGCACTGAAAGAGTTAAAAGATTTAAAAGAAATTTCCATCACTAATTGTAACATAGAAATTATACCAAATTGGATAAATGGATTGATGAATTTGGAAATTATAGATTTACAAAATAATAATATAATTAAAATACCCAAGGAATTTGCTGGATTAAAAGAATTAGTTAGTTTGAACTTGAATGGAAATCAGATAAGTGAGATACCAATTGAATTTGTTGATCTTAAAAAATTGATGAATTTAAACTTGGGGAATAATAATTTCGATATCATACCAGAAGTATTACTTGAATTAAATATTCGAAATTTGAATATTTCAAATAATTATATACAAAGATTACCATCTAATTGGGAAAAACTTCAAGATAGTATGAAAAAATTTGACTGTATTCAAAAAATTCCTATTGAAGAAGCAGATGGAATTTTAAAATTGGAGAAATTAATAGAATTATCATTCAATCCATTAATATTACCGTTTAAAATGAACCAACTCAAAAATCTTTCAAAACTAGTTATTACTGAATGTAAGAATACAGAGTTGCCACCTGAAATTTGTTTAATAAAGCAATTAATAATTTTGAAAATTTCAAATGGAAGGTTATTAAGATTACCTGAGAATATACATTTAATGAGTGAACTAAGAGAATTACATGTCACAAATAATCTATTAAGCACATTACCAAGATCTATTGGAGCATTGAGAAAAATTAAAAAGATAAATGTAAAAAACAATAATATTTTAGAATTACCAACTACAATAGATAGATTGAAAGACATAAAATTAAAATTAGAGGGAAACCCGATATTAGAACAAATGAATAAGAATGATAAATGGAGAACATGAAATGCCTGAAAACACGAATATTAGAAGTTTAAGAAAAATACCCAATGATAATAGAATTGAGGGAATAGATGTTGCAAGATCGATTGCTTTGATAGGAATGGTATATATTAATTTAAATGTCATTTTAGGGACTAATTTTGATGAAGTTTACATTCTGAATACTTTGGGTGTGTTTAATACTGTTTTACAAGGCAGATTTGCATCATTATTTTTAGTCATAGCAGGATTAGGATTAGGTTTGTTTAAACAGAAATATAATGAAAATTATAGTATAATTATAATTAAAAGAGCAATATTCTTTTTTTTTGTAGGTTGTTTAAATTTGTTATATTGGGCACCCGACATAATTCATATGTATTCGGTTTATTTTTTAATGGGAATTATTTTTTTAATGCTAAAAAAAGAGTTTTTGATTATTATAATGATCATGAATTCATTGTTACAGTATATTTTATTTCAAAATTTAAATTATGAATTAGGATTTACCATAAATTATGATAATCTTACATATACAATATTGAAAAATTTACTTTATGATGGGTATTATCCGGTAATTCCTTGGAGTTCTTTTCTTATTTTAGGAATTTTAATATCTAAATTGGATTTAAAGAATATGAAAAATTTATGGACAATGAGTGCAGTTGGTTTAAGTATGCTTTTTATTTCAATAGAAATTTCAGTAAATCCTGAAAATTCATTTGATGATATATTCTCAATGTACCCTTACCCTCCCAACTTTATGTTTATTTTTTCGGCTATAGGTTCTAGTATGGTAATTTTATCTTTGTGCCTAATTTTATCACAAAAATTCAAATTTGAGACATTAAGAAATATAGGTCGTTTAAGTTTCACATTATATCAATTCCATTTAATTTATGGATTTATTATAATAAGCATATATGACTTTAATAAGCCATATCCTGAGGTAGCAATAGGCCTAACAATATTATTTTGGATAATAATTTTAATCATGATCAATATTATAGATAGTAAGAAATTAGGAATATTTGAAAAAATTCTGAGATCATTATCTAATAATTGATAAATTAATTGAATTTATATTTCTATTTTACCTTCTATTTGCTCTTTATCACTATCAGCTAATTCTTCAGTTGGTAAGTGTGTGCCATTTGCAATTTCTTTGACGAAATGACATGATACATAATGATCAGTGTTAATTTGTATTAGTTCAGGTTCTTCTAAGAAACATACTTGTCTCACAAATCGACATCTTGTACAGAAACGACATCCTGCGGGTGGATTTATGGGAGTGGGAACTTCACCTTTCAGTTTTATTCGTTCCTTTTTTATTGTTGGATCTGCTACTGGAACTGCAGACATTAGTGCTTGAGTATAAGGATGCAAGGGTTTAGCATAAATTCCTTCGCTATCTCCAATTTCAACTACTTTTCCTAAGTACATTACCATCAAACGATGAGAAATTTTCTTTACTACAGACAGATCATGTGCGATAAATACATATGAAAAACCTAATTCATCTTGTAATTTTACAAGTAAGTTAATTATTGAGGCTTGAACAGATACATCGAGAGCAGATACAGGTTCATCTAAAACGATTACTTTAGGTTGTAAGGTTAATGCTCTAGCAATACCTACTCTTTGTTGTTGACCTCCTGATAATTCATGAGGATAACGATATGCATGATGAGGTGAAAGTCCTACTCTAATTAATAAATCACGGACAATTCCATATTTTTCATTTTGATTAACCAAATTATGTATTTCCAATGGCTCCAAAATAGATTGCATTACAGTGAACCTTGGATCAAGTGCAGCAGCAGGATCTTGAAATACTAAAGTCAAATCTTTTGCGTTTGCTCTTAATTCTTTTTGAGTTTTTGTACGTAAATCTTCATTATCAAACCAAACTTCTCCTGATGAGGGTTTATCTAAAAAAGTAATTGCCTTTGCCAGAGTGGACTTACCACAACCGGATTCTCCAACTACTCCTAAAGTCTCTCCTTTCTTTAAATCAAAAGAAACTCCATCAACAGCTTTCACATCTGCAATTTTTCGTTTTATGAAAAAACCTCCTTCTACTGGAAAATATTTTCGTAAGTCTTTAATGGATAACACAATAGTTTGGTCATCTTGTACATCAGTTGAATTTGATTGTACTTCATTTAGTGTTTGCTCTGCCATATGTTATGCTCAATATATCCTCAGCTTCAAACATTTTTAAGATAGGCGATTTTAACATACCTTCTTTGTTATTAAAATTGACAATACAATGATTTAAAAATAAATCACAATGTTTGGGTGTTTCCTATGATTTTAAAAATATGGATTTATTGATGATTAATATGTTTAGATCGAGAAGGCAAGAAAAGTATGGGATTAATTCAATCGAAGAAGCCCCACCTTTAAGTAGTAAACATGATAGGGAAAGAATACCGCCCGGACAAAGATTAGCAAAGAGATGGCCAGTTTTATCAGCTGAAAAGACTCCAAAGTTCAATGGTAGGGACTGGGATATCACAGTAGATGGACTTGTAGAAAACCCGATTACTTGGACATGGGATGAATTTAAAAAGCTCCCTAAAATAGATCAAGTATCAGATTTGCATTGTGTAACAACTTGGTCTAAATTAGATATGGAGTTTAGTGGTATTGCTTTTTCTACAATTTTAGATATTGTAAAGCCAACTAGTGAAGCGAGATATGTGACTTTTGAGGCTGAGTCGGGATATACAACAGCATTACCCTTAACTGAAGGATACTTACTTGAAAATGATGTAATGTTAGCGTATGAATTTGAGGGTAAA
>Ga0181565_10005035_pt1 | contig 10123 bp, 8 predicted proteins | sample 101ome_16_FD_129661 | JGI IMG/M metagenome (GOLD analysis project Ga0181565, IMG submission 129661) | Coastal salt marsh microbial communities from the Groves Creek Marsh, Skidaway Island, Georgia - 101401AT metaG (megahit assembly) | ecosystem: Environmental > Aquatic > Marine > Intertidal zone...
AGAAAAAATATTAAGTAGCGGTTTTAACGAAATTGTTCTTACAGGTGTTGACTTAACCTCATATGGTGAAGATTTAAAAGAAAAGCCAAAACTAGGCAATATTTTAAAAAGACTATTTAAACTTTTCCCAAATCTTTCTCGACTTAGATTATCTTCTATTGATCCAGCAGAAATTGATGATGATTTGTTTGACTTATTTAAGTTTGAAAAAAGATTAATGCCTTATCTGCACTTATCTCTTCAATCTGGAGACAATTTAATTCTTAAAAGAATGAAAAGAAGACATAATAGAGAGATGGTTTTAAACATCTGTAATAAACTAAAATTTTTCAGAAAAGAGATTACATTTGGAGCTGATTTAATTGTGGGATTTCCAACAGAAACAGAAGAAAATTTCCAAAACTCAATAGACCTTATTTCAGAATGTCAAATTTCTAACGTACATATATTTCCTTTCTCGCCAAAAGAAGGAACCCCCGCAGCAAAAATGCCACAAATTAAAAAAGAATTAATAAACCAAAGAGTACTTAGAGCAAAGAATTTTTCTGAAAATATTAAAAATCAAATAATGCGAAAAAAAATTGGAACTAAAGAAAAATTTTTATATGAATCTCATAATTTAAGTTACACTGATAATTACTTTAAAGTGATGATGCATTCGCAAAAAAAAAAAATTAAATCAGGTTCCATGATTGAAGCAAAAGTAATTTCCATTAGCAATGGAAAATTTCAGGTTGAGGTATAAATGGTTTTTGGATGGTTTAAAAAACTTAAAAGTGGACTTTCAAAATCTTCAGAAAAGATTACCACAAAAATAAAAAAAGTTATTAAAGGAAAAAAAATTGATGATGAAACTCTTTCAGAGTTAGAAGAAATATTAATTTCATCAGATATGGGAGTTAAGTTTTCTTTAGAGGTTATTGAAGAACTGAAAAAATCAAAAATGATTGATCCAAATGTCACAAAAATAAAAAAAGTTATTCAAAAAAAAATAATTAACTTACTTGAGCCCCTAGAAAAAAAAATAGATAAAAAAACAAAGCCATATATTTGTCTTGTTGTAGGTGTAAATGGAGTTGGAAAAACAGCTACAGTTGGTAAAATTGCGCACAAGTTTTTTTCTGATGGAAAAAAAGTTGGTTTGGTTGCAGCTGATACATTCAGAGCAGCGGCAGTAGATCAACTTAGAATTTGGTCAGAGAGAACTAAATCAGAGTTTTTTTCAGCAAAAGAAAAATCAGATCCTGCAGCCTTAGCTTATGAATCAGTGAAACAAGCTATTGAAAAAAAAATAGATATGCTGATTATTGACACAGCAGGAAGGTTGCATAATAAAAATGATCTGATGAATGAACTTTCAAAAATTATAAGGGTTATAAAAAAAATTGATGAAAACTACCCCACAGAAATCGTTTTGGTTTTAGACGGTAATATTGGACAAAACTCTGTAAAACAAGCAGAAGTTTTTAAAGAAATATGTAATATTGACAGTATTATAATTACAAAACTTGACGGAACTGCCAAGGGAGGTGTTTTGATTCCTATTGCTCAGTTACTTAATCTTCCAATAAGTTTTATTGGAACAGGAGAACAAAAAGAAGACCTAATAAATTTTAGAGCAAAAGAATATACTGAAGCACTTTTAGATTTAAGTTAAAATAATTAAAATTAAAAACTATTTTATTAGGATATTAATAATGAGTGAAAAAAATTTTAAGAAACTTCATGGTTTTTTCATTGAAGATTTAGAGGTTGGTCAAAAAGCCATTTTAAAAAAAAAAATTACTGAAGATGATATTTACCAATTTTCTAAAATAACTGGAGATAACAACCCTGTTCATGTTGATGAGGATTTTGCGAAACAAACTATCTTTAAGAAAAGAATTGCTCATGGATTCTTGTCAGCAAGTTTAATATCTACAGTTATCGCAACTAAACTTCCTGGTCCAGGAAGCATTTATATAAATCAATCTTTAAAGTTCTTAGCTCCTGTTTATATTGATGAGGAAATTTCCGTGAATGTGGTTGTTCTAGATATTAACATGGAAAAAAAAAGAGTAAAACTTTTAACTGAATGCTTTAAATCGGAGAAAAAAATACTCACTGGAGAAGCGGAAATTTTGGTAAATTCTAAAAAAGAACTAAAAAATTAGATGAAAGTTTTTAGATCATTTAGAATTCCAAAAATATTTCATAACTCAGTTATTGCAATTGGTAATTTTGACGGAGTTCATATTGGCCATCAAAAAGTAATAAAAGAGGCAATAAGAATATCAAAAAAAAAAATTAAAGTTGGAGTGCTCACTTTTGAACCACATCCTAAATGTTATTTTAAAAAAGAATTTTTTTTTTTCAGACTCTCTCCTTTTAGAATTAAGTACCTGCTTTTGAAAGAGATGGGAGTAGATTTTATGTTAAATATTAAATTTAATTCAAATTTAGTAAACTTAAAACCTAAGGAATTTATTGAAGACATTCTTGTAAAAAATTTAAATGTTTCTCATGTTGTAACTGGATTTGATTTTGTTTTTGGAAATAATCAATCTGGTAATGTTAAAACTATGAATTCTTATTCAAAAGAAACAGACGATTTTTTATTTACCGAGGTGCCAGAATTTAGAATTAAAAAATCAGAAATATCTTCCTCACAAATTCGGAATTATCTCAGGAATGGAAAACTAAGAGAGTCAAATAAGATGTTATCTAGAAATTGGCAAATAATTTCAAGAGTAATTTCTGGAAAAAAACAGGCAAGGCAGCTTGGTTTTAGAACAGCAAATATGAAAATTAATGAATATTGTAACATGAGCCATGGGGTTTACTACGTAAAAGTTGAAGTGCTAAATTCTAACTTTAAAAAAACTTTCAAGGGAGTTGCAAATTATGGTGTAAAACCAACATTTGATAAAAATGAACCACTTTTGGAAGTTCACTTGTTTGACTTTAATGAAAATATTTACGGAAAAAAACTTAAAGTAGAATTTATCAAACATATAAGAAAAGAAAAAAAATTTGAATCTATTGAGAAATTAAAGGATCAGATTATAAAGGATATCAAAATAATAAAAAATGACAGACTTTTCTAAAACAATCAATCTTCCGATTACAGCTTTTGCAATGAAGGCCAACTTGTCTGAAACTGAAAACTTAAGAACTGATTTTTGGAGAGAAAAAAAAATTTTTCAAACCTTAAAAAAAAATAGTCAGAATGAAGAAAAATACATTCTTCATGATGGTCCGCCTTATGCTAATGGAGATCTTCATCTAGGCCATGCATTAAATAAGATTTTGAAAGATATTGTTTGTAGACTAAAGTTTCAGGATAATTTTAATGTGGATTTCGTTCCTGGGTGGGACTGTCATGGCCTACCAATAGAATGGAAGGTCGAAGAAAAGTTTAAAAAAAAAGGACTTGATAAAGATAAGATTGATGTAATTCAATTTAGAGAAGAGTGTAGAAAATTTGCTGATCACTGGGTAAATGAACAAAAAAAACAGTTTTGTAGATTTGGAATTCAAACAGATTGGCAGAATATTTATCTAACCATGACTAAAGATTCTGAGATTACAATTGTTAAAGAGTTGTTAAAATTTTTGGAAAAAGGTGATCTATTTTTAGGCTTTAAACCTGTCATGTGGTCAGTTGTTGAACAAACGGCACTTGCGGAGGCTGAAATTGAGTATCACGAAAAAATTTCAAGTTCAATTTTTGTCAAATTTCCAGTCAAATCTGATGAAAATTTATCGATAGTTATTTGGACGACTACGCCATGGACAATTCCTTGTAATAAAGGCTTAGCTTATTCTCAAGAACTAAATTACCAAATTGTTAAGATTGAGGAAAATTACCCAAAATATAATCTAACTAAAAACGAAAGGATAATTGTAGCAGAAGATCTTTTATCAGATTTTGTTGAACTAAATGAAATTAAATCATTTAGCGTTCTAGAGAATATTTCCAGTGAAAAAATTGAAAATTTAATCTGTAAACATCCATTAGAGTCATTGGGTTTTAATTATGACGTAAAAGTTTTTCCCAGTAATCACGTAACTGCGGAGAATGGAACAGGTTTTGTTCATATTGCACCAAATCATGGTCAAGAAGATTTTGACTTAGGTCAAATTAATAATTTAGGAAATGATCCAACTGTTAATGAAAAAGGAGTTTATGAAAAAAATATTAAATTTTTTGAGGGCATGCATGTATTTAAATCAGATGAAAAAGTAATAGAGCAATTAAATAAATCAGGAAAGCTTATTTCAAATTCTAATTACAGTCATAGCTATCCTCATTCATGGAGGTCAAAAGCTCCTCTTATTTTTAGAGCGACTTCACAATGGTTTATCTCAATGGATAAAAATAATCTTAGAAAAAAAGCTTTAGATCAAATTGAAAATGTGGAGTGGTTTCCAAAAAATAGTAAAAAAAGAATTTTATCTATGATAAATGATCGTCCTGATTGGTGTGTTTCTCGTCAGAGAAATTGGGGTGTGCCAATTACAATTTTTTTGTCAAAGGAAACTAAAAAACCTTTAGTTGATAAAGACGTAAACAAAAAAATAATTGAAGTTCTAGAAAGAGAGGGTGTTGATAGCTGGTTTACCCTACCCAACGACGAATTTTTAACTAGTAAATATAATCCCAATAATTTTGAAAAAGTCTTTTCTATACTTGATGTATGGTTTGATTCTGGTTCCAGTCATGTTTATGTCTTGAAAAATAATGGAATTAAAAAAGCTGATCTATATTTAGAAGGTTCAGATCAACATAGAGGTTGGTTTCAAACCTCATTGTTAGAATCTTGCGGAATATATGATGAAAGTCCATATAGATCTGTACTTACTCATGGTTTTGTGATTGACGAAAATGGAAAAAAAATGTCCAAATCACTGGGAAATGTTATTTCGCCTAAAGATGTAATAAGTAAATATGGAGCAGACATTCTTAGAATTTGGGTTGCGAGTTCTAATTTTAATGAGGATGTTAAAATTAGTTTTGAAAATATTAAAAGACAATCAGAGAGTTATAGAAAAATTAGAAACACATTAAGGTTCTTAATTGGAAATTTGAATGGTTTAAATGTTGAGGAAAATATTAAATATGAGATTTTACCAGAAATTGAAAAAATAATTTTACATAAAATTTTTAATTTAAATAATCAAATAAATTCTCTATACGATTCTTTTAGTTTTAACAAAGTTTTCCAAATTGTCTTAGGTTTTTGTAATATTGAACTATCCTCTTTCTTTTTTGACATTCGTAAAGATTCTTTATATTGCGATTCACTGAAATCTGAAAAAGTGAAATCAACAAAATTTGTAATGAAAATTGTTTTTGAATATTTAATAAGATGGTTGTCGCCAATAATTCCTTTTACAACAGAAGAGGCATGGCAATGTTGGAAAAAAGAGGTGAATGGAAATGCTGAAGAAAGTTGTCATTTATTAAAAAGACAAATTTGTCCAGATTTATGGAATAATCAAAAAATTAATGACGATTGGGAAAAAATTTTTAAATTGAGAGATTTATTTTTAGGTATTGTTGAACAAAAAAGAAATCAAAAGGAACTTAAATCGAGTATGGAAGCGAAAGTTAACTTATACTTAAATGATAAAACCTATGAAAATATTCTTAAAAGAGTTGATTTATCTGAGGTGCTTATTTGCTCAGATGTAGATTTTACAGAAAAATTCGATGATTCATTTATTGATTATCCTGATAACTCAAAAATAAAAATGAAAGTTGAGATCAATGATGGAGTGAAATGCGCTAGATGCTGGAAAATTTTTAATACTTTAAACACCTCTGGGCTATGCAATAGATGTCAAAGCGTGGTAGATGAAAAAAATTAAAAAAAAAATTATATTTGTTTCGTTAATTGTTATTTTTTCCGTTTTAATTGACCAAGCAAGTAAAATAGTAGCTTTTATTCAAAAAGACAAAATAGGCGATGGTATACAAATATTGGATTTTTTTAACATTGTTTATGTTGAAAACAGAGGAATAAGTTTTGGAATATTTTCCAGTCTGGACGCATCTTTTTATTTAGGTATTTTATCTTTCTTAATAAGCGGCTATATAATTTTTATTATAAAATTAACTAAGGAATTTTGGGAGATTTTTGGTTTGTCTTTAATTTTAGGTGGGGCTATTGGCAATGGTTTAGATAGAGTTATCAACAACTATGTTATAGATTTTCTTGATTTTTATTTTAATGATTATCATTGGCCAGCATTTAATTTTGCTGATTCATTTATAACGGTTGGTGGGGTAATTTTCTTTTGGAGAATTTTTTTTAAGAAACCTTTGAAAAAGTAGTAAAAATTGCTTTTCAAACGAATAAAGTAATGATATGAATATAAAATATAGTAACAAAATGTTTGTATTTTAATATGGGTATATACTATATATAGTGTGTATATGAACAAACTAAAATTATCTAGAAGACTTTTTTTATTAGTTACCTCTTTTTATTTGGTTTCTTGTTCTACAATCGAGTCTACATTTGATTCAACGATTGAGTCAATATCTGATGCTGGAGATTATATTTATGATTCAGTAAATTTTTGGGATGACGAAACCGATGAACCAGAGCAAAGTGAAGCTATAATAATTGAAGAAGCAGTTGAAGTGCCAGATTACGCAATTCCTGATCAAAATTTTATGACTCAGGAAATACCTCAGCAAAACCCTCCAATTCCTTCCATAGCGCAACCTCAGCCTTACTACGATCCAATATATAGAAGTGCAAGGCAATATTATTTTGTTGGACCAAATGGAACGCCAATGTTAGCCCCTCCACCCCCACCTTTCCCTCAGTATTCTATTGACCAAGCTAACCCTGTTGTACCTTATTCATATTACAATAGTCTTAACAGTATTCCAAACCAGCAGATTCCGAATCAATCTACTCAGGCTTTAGAGCAACCAACTAAAAAATTATTACCAAAAATGTTATCCAAAGAAGAAGAGATGGAGCTTTTTGCTATTCAAAATGATTGTGTTAGAGTGAAGGAAGATTTTGTAAATGGAGGATATGCTTGTGACGACTTCGAGTAAATTTTTAACACTTTTAATTTTCTTTTTCTTGTCTACATCTTGTGAAACTATCAATGAGTTAACTGGTCTAGCAAAGCCAGAATTAGATGATAGTTTAGCTATAGAAACACCTGACTTAGTTTTACCTCCAGATTTTGGTAAAGAGCCTAGGGCTTCAATGGTAGAAAGTAATCAAAATATTCAGCAAAAAAATAATGCTCCACAAATCTCTCAGCCAATGATGAGTTATCAAACAATCAATCCAAGGATAACAAATTACCTTTCCCCAAGAATCAATGTCCAGTCTTCTCCAACTCCTTCTGATTCTCTGGAAAAATTTAAAATAAATAAAAAATTTACCATTGGTGAATGGGTTTATAGCCAATATGTTGATGGATTTAAAAGGGGAAATTTATATTATAGGCCGGTCTATGATAAGGGTTATAATTTTTCTAGACGTTATATACCTGGAAGCAATGTTTCATCCTTTTCAAATTTACAATCACAACCAATTATAGATAATAGAAATACTAGCTTACCCCTTAGTGGAGATGATGATTCAAAATTTAATACTTTTGATCAACTACCAGTCATCGATTAAATGAAGTTAACTTCACTAATTTTCTTTTTTATTCTAATTACAACAGATGCAATAGCAAAAAAAATTTTTGATGCAAAATTTTTTGAATTAAAAAATGGTTTAAAAGTAATTGTAATTGAAAATAAAAGAGCACCTGTTGTAGCTCAAATGATTTGGTACAACTTTGGATCGGGAGTTGAGGAAAACGGTAAAAGTGGACTTGCTCACTTTATGGAACATTTAATGTTTAAAGGCACAAAAAAATTTCCAGATAGTTATTATTCAAACTTTATTTCAAGGATTGGGGGAAGTGAAAACGCATTTACAAGCTACGATTATACTGCTTATTATCAAGTTTTTCCAAAATATGAACTTGAGAAAATAATGCAAATGGAATCGGATAGAATGATTAATTTAACTCTTTCTAAAGAAAATGTTGAAATTGAAAAAAAAGTAATTCTAGAAGAGAGATTTCAAAGAGTAGAAAGTGACCCCTCAGCAAAATTAGATGAATCGATGAGAACGGTCCTCTTTCCCAATCATTACTACGGACGACCGATAATTGGTTGGAAACATGAAATTGAAAATTTATCTTTTGATGATGTTATTGAATTTTATAAAAAGTATTATGTACCAAATAATGCAACCTTAGTTTTATCTGGAGATGTTGATTTTGAAAGGGTAAAGAAGTTAACTAAAAAATATTTTGGTAAAAGGAGAAAAGGTAATGCTCTAATCTATGAGAATGTTGTAGACCCAAATATAGAAACCTCAGTTACAGTAGAGATGAAACATTCTACAGTAAAACAAAAAATCTGGAAAAAATTTTATCGTGTTAATTCATATAAAAATTCAATAAAAGATAGTTTAGCACTTGAAATTGGTTTGAGAATTTTAGCATCAGGTAGCTCAAGTGTTTTGTATGAAAATTTGGTAAATAAAAAAAAGAAATTTTCTGCAATTGGAGGTTATTATCAAGGGTTAACTAGAGGTGAAGGGAGTGTATATTTTTATGCAATTCCAAATGAGGATTTAGTATTAGATAATATTGAAATAATTATTAATAAAGAAATTGATCAGATCCTAAATGAAGGTATTTCAAAAAAAAGATTTGAAATTGAAAAAAAGAAATTTGTTTACGATTCTATTTATGAGAGGGATGGAGTTTTAAATCCAGCTCAGGCTGTAGGAGAGGCTATTACAATTGGTATTAAGCTAGATGATTTAGAAAACTTGAATAAAGAATTAGATAACATAAATTATACAGATGTTATTGAAGCATTAAAAAAATTTAGAAAAAATAAAAACTTTGTTATCGGAGAATTAAAAAATTGAAATTAAGGTTGCTAATATTAATTTTTTCCCTTTTTATATCGCAGCAATCCCTGGCTCTTGAGTTTGAAGAATTAAAAACTAAAAAAGGAATTTCTTTTTGGTTTGTAAAAGATTCATCATTGCCACTCGTAAGTATGAGCTTTTCATTCAAAGGAGGTTCATCTCTAGATCCAAAAAATAAAGAAGGATCAACTAATTTAATGGTATCGCTCTTAGATGAGGGAACAGAAAATTTTACGCCTAATGACTTTAAACTATCTTTGCGAGAAAATGGAACTAAGATTTCCTTTTCAACAGAAAAAGACAGAATTGATGGTACGTTCCAGGTTGTTTCTTCCCAAGTTCAAGAGGGTTTTTGGTTGTTGTCTGAATCCGTTAATAATCCTCTATTTAATCCTAAAGAGATTGAAAAAGTAAAAAAACAAATAGTGGCGAGCATAAATATTGATCAATCCGATGTACAAACACAAGCGTCGGAAAAATTTAATAAAATATTTTTTAAAAAATCAAAACTTTCCAGAAATATCAAGGGAGATCTTGTTTCTTTAAAAGAAATTTCAAGAAAAGATATTTTTCAGATGCATAAATTAAACTTCACAAAGGATAATTTAGTAATCGGTTTGGCAGGAGATATTGATCCTGATTCAGCAAAAAAATATGTGGACTATGTTTTTGGTAAACTTCCCATATTAGGAAAGAAGAGGATTATTCCGAAGTTTGAATCTTTAGCAAAAGGTGAGAAATTTTTTGAGATGGAAACGCCACAATCTACTGTCATTTTTGGTCAGAGAGGTGTAAACAGAAATGAAAAAGATTATTTTGCTGTAAGAGTTTTAAACTATGTATTAGGTGGGGGAGGATTTCAATCTCGTCTCTACAAAGAAATTAGAGAAAAAAGTGGATTAGTTTATTCTATATATTCTTATTTAATCCCTTTAGAAAATAATGGTGTAATAGTTGGAGGGTTTCAGACAAGAAATGAAACAGTTAATGAAACAGTTTCTAAAGTTAAAAATGAGTGGGAAAGACTTAAGAATGATGGAATTACTGCTAGAGAACTAAAGGATGCTCAAACATATTACAAAGGTTCTTTCTCAAGAAACTTTACTAGTACAATTTCAATTGCTTCCCTTCTCAAAATTGTTCAGTACCATAATCTTGGTAATGAT
>Ga0181565_10005042_pt1 | contig 10116 bp, 6 predicted proteins | sample 101ome_16_FD_129661 | JGI IMG/M metagenome (GOLD analysis project Ga0181565, IMG submission 129661) | Coastal salt marsh microbial communities from the Groves Creek Marsh, Skidaway Island, Georgia - 101401AT metaG (megahit assembly) | ecosystem: Environmental > Aquatic > Marine > Intertidal zone...
ACGGAGGACTCCGTACCCAACCAGCTGGACAGTCCCGGTCGAATGTTGAGATTTTCTACCCCCTCGAGCGAAGCGCGCCAATCTAGCATGAATAGTTGCGTTCGAGACAACTCACTTACAGCCCCCTGACGGTCCTTGAGTCGCTCCCACGACAAGTTCTTCAACGAAGATTGCATCTTACTCTTCCCTCCCAGCGTCTTTGCTCGACTGAGCCTCTGATACAATGAACCCGGACCAAAGACGTCGAGGTCATTCGCGTAGGAGTGATTCTCATCTCGAAACTCTGTATCACTATCTAACGATGAGAGATCTCCATTCAAATAGGCTTCCTCTAATGCCGTGATCTTCTGTTTCGCTTTTAAAAAACTCAGTCGCTCTCGTACCGCCTGATGCCTTTTCAACGCTAGCGCGAAAACCAAGACCAAGATGGAACCGACCCATGCCAATGCCGACATGGAAGTGGTCAATGAAAGATAGAAGCTGACGAATGCTCCCACACCTGCGACTCCTCGAATCACCGACCATTGAATATCCTTGCGTCTTGCTTCTTGGATTTCTGATGCCAAATCCTCTGAAAGGCTACGATAAAAAGCTTTTGGATCCATACTTCAAAGAACTCAAATCCCTTGAAAACAGGGAGTAAAACATGACCATCGGAGGATTTTTTCAAGTAGTGGCAAATAATGGGGAAAACTTGCGCAACCCTATTCGAGTTCATACGACTACTTAAGTGTACTTTTAAGGCCTCTGTAAATGCTTATGGAAAGACGACTAATTCTAACCGTGATCTGGGTAGTCATTGCCACTGTGTTCTCAACAGAGGCTCTAGCTCAGAATAACCTCCTACCTCAACCTAGCTTCGAAAACTTCATCACTTGCCCTAACGGCTTGAGTGATATCTCCGAAGCGTATTGGGATAAGGCTCCGAACCACTCGGGCTCGAGCGATTACTTTCATTCCTGTGCGACAGTTGGGTCGTGTGACGTACCAAACAACACATTCGGTACCGCCTTTGCCAATACTGGACAAGCCTATGCAGGAGGATATTGCGGATTATCTACGGGAAGTACCTACAGAGAATATATCTGCGATACGCTCTCACAGACACTACAGGCCGGCCAGCAATACGTCGTATCATTCCACTATCGACTAGCAAGTAATGCGCGCTTTTCGAGTAATGACATGGGGTTCTACCTGAGTTCTACTCTTCCTTCCGGTACAGGAACCGGGGCCCTAGGAGTTACTCCTACTTCTTGGAACCCAACCGGAGGTCAGCTTCAGAACAACACTTCTTGGGCTTTATACATTGATACGATCACCGCAACGGGTGGTGAACAGTACATCACTATTGGAGCATTCAATACCAATCCAGCGACTGTCCTTTACAACTCTAGCGCTTCCATCGGTGGTGCCTACTATTACTGGGATGATGTGCACGTTTACAAGTTAGAAGGCGTCGGTGGTGACACGAATATCTGTCTTGGCGATTCCGGTCAGATGTATGTGATCGACCTTGATTCCGTTAGCTGGAGAGATTCAGCTAACCCTACGGTGGTCTTCTCAACGCAAGATACTGTGACGGTTGCTCCAACGCAGACTACTACATACATGGCGGTAGTTCCCGGAGACACCTACTACTTCACCATGAATGTGATCGCTCCGATCTTCGGATTCTTGGGCAATGACACCATCATTTGTGAGGGAGAAACGGTAACGAAAGTGGTTGATCTTGGAAACGGTTATAGCTACGAATGGTCCACTGGAGATACTGATTCTGCTCTGGTCACTCAAGATTCCGGACAATTCTGGTTGGAAGTAGACCTGCACGGCTGTCTTTCTTACGACACCTTCCACATCGGCTACTTTTTCTTCCCTGAGTACGATCTCGGACCGGATGTCACGATCTGTTGGTACGACAGTACTGTCCTGGATCCAAACGTAACGGGAGGACCACTGAACAGCTACACTTGGAATACCGGTCAAAACACTACTACCATCACGGTTTCAACCCCTGGGACATATTGGGTCATGATGACCAATGACGCTTGCAGCATGTATGACACTATCGAGGTAGATTATCATCCTACCGTAGTGGTTGACCTAGGTCCTGACCAAGAGTTCTGTTACAGTCCATCTGAGCCATTGGTGCCTAATGCTCAAAATGCTTCCTCGTTTACTTGGTCAACTGGAGCGACCACTCCAACGACCAACGCTACAACTACGGGAACGTACTATGTCACCGCTACCGGTAATGGATGTAATGCATTCGATTCTGTGCACTACACTTTCTATTACGACCCATATTTCGACCTTCCTGAAACCCTGATGTACTGCGACTACGATACATTGGAGATCGAGACAGGACTCGACACTACCGGATTATCCTTTATCTGGAATGTGGGTGCGACCACTCCAACGATCGAAGTAGAAGGCGGAAGCCAAGGAAATTATTGGGTACAAGTAAGCGGCGAACACTGTAGCATGCGTGATACCGTGTATGTGGGAATGCACCCACCGATCGACCTTGAATTGGGAGATGACATTCCAGCCTGTGAAGGAGATAGCGTAGCGGTGATCCCGAATACGAATCAACTATTTGACTACACCTGGAGCAATGGCTCTACTGCGAATCAACTATCGGTGACCGAGTCCGGTGTTTTTACCGTGACCGTTTCGAATGGTCCATGTGCGGAAACCGACGTGATTCGCGTATTCTTCTACGAGTATCCTGAAGTGGATCTTGGAGACGATATTACGCTCTGTGCACCGGGAGAACTCGAATTTGATGTCACATCACAATGGAGTGCTGTGAACTATCACTGGTACGACGGAACGACCACCCCGAAGCATATCATGTTCGTAGAGGATGATCAAATGATCTGGGTGCGTGCCACCAACTTCATCTGTACATCGGGCGATTCGCTTTACATCACTATGGCGACGCCGCCTACGATCCAATTGATCGACGACACGATCCTTTGTGAAGACAAGACGGCACGTGTCAAGGCAGAGGGAAATCCAATGTGGGACTATGCTTGGTCTAATGGAGATTCTACACAGACCTTGACAACTACAGCGGGCGGCACCTACTCGATCACCGTGGATGATGGTACTTGTATCTCCATCGATTCCGTGAAGGTGTACGACCTGAGCGATCCTAACATCGACATCCTTGGACCTGAGTACATCTGTCTTGGAGATATCGAGTTCTTGGATGCTACGACCAAAGGCGCCTTCCAGTATCGCTGGAATGATGGAACTTATGATCCGATCTTGAACATCTATGATCCGGGAGAGTACACCGTTGAAGTATCCCATGCCTGTGGTATCGCTCGCGACACCATCTTCGTCAAGGATTGTGAATGTTTCGTTCGATTCCCGAATGCGTTTCGTCCGACACCTGCAGGTGTGAACAAGACCTTCGGACCCGAAGTCGAATGCGAGATCACGCTGTACAAACTTCGAGTGTTCAACCGCTGGGGTGAGACCATCTTCTACACCGAAGACGTCAACGAGACGTGGGACGGCCGTATAAACAACCGAAGAGCAGGCGTAGGATCCTATGGTTGGATCGTAGAGTACAAAGGACTGTATGACGGGGAGCGTATCGAAAGAACGCAGCAAGGAACCGTTTTCCTTCTCGAGTAATGCTTCGCATATTCGTGGTATGAAGATCTATCACAATCCACGTTGTCGTAAAAGTCGAGAGACTCTCGCTATCATAGAAGAGGCCGGAGTTAAACCTAAGATCGTTGAATACCTGAAAGACGTTCCAAGCAAGGAAGAACTCAAAGCCGTGCTTTCCAAATTGGGAATGAAGGCAAAGGATCTACTCAGAAAAGGAGAAGCTGACTACAAAGAGAATTTCAATGGCAAAGAGCTGAGCGAAGAAGAGTGGATCGAGGCAATGATCACTTATCCCAAACTGATCGAGCGCCCTATTGTCATTAAAGGCAATAAAGCCGTCCTCGGGCGGCCTCCCGTGAATGTCAAGGCCCTGTTGTAAGACTCTCTTTCTGACGGTTCAGCCAAACGATGAAATCATCAATGACCACATCGTCCTTCAAGATGCGACGATGTCCCACGCCCTCATACTTGTGGGTTTCGATGCGAGGATTGACTTCCTTCAGGACATCAAGGTGATAGACCGGCGCGTCTAGGTCATTCACGCCATGAAAGCCGATGCACGGACAATTGACGGCTTTGAAGGTTTCTTGCATAGTGACACTTTCAAAGGTCCTTCCAAACTCTTTTATCGCTCTCTCTTTCAAATGATCCGTAGTCGACTCTGAGGCGTTGACTCGATTTCGAAATTCTTGCAAGATATCTTCTCCGACTACCGGGGCTCCGAAGACCGCGAAGGAAGGAACCTCTGTTCCGTCATGAACAGCTAAGGAAATAGACGCCGCACCTAGCGAATGTCCCACCACGGCAACGGGTTGCTGGAGGGTTTCGAATACCTGATTGAAGGCCGCCTGAAACTCAAAGATACTCGTTCTTCCACCCGTACTCCTGCCATGTCCGGGCGCATCCACCAAAACACAGCGATATCCTTCTTGAACCAACCTTTCCGCGATCCTCCTGAACTGCATGGCTTTACCTGACCAGCCGTGCAAGCAGAGTACCTCGGGTCCTTCACCTTTTGAGTAGACCACCACGTCCTCCTCTCCTACTTTGATGGTGTACTGATCGAATGTCTTTGCCGCCTCAAGGTCAGCTGGCTTGGCGCGAAACCGAATGGGAATAAGAAACAACCTGATCGCTAGAGAATGAGCAAAACCAGGCACCAACTTCTCCAAATAAGGAAATGCCATTCTCAGGAAGCGAAACGGCCACGGATATTCCAATGCTTGTCTTGCCATAATGCAGTGCAAGGATACGCTGACCTTAGGACAATCCCAATTGAAACGATAGCTTCGCAGCTTGCAGTACAAAGGCATCGTATACATCCTCTTTTCGAGCCTCGCCTATGCGGTGGTGAACTTTTGCGTAAAGTTCCTGCAAGACATCCCCACCCATGAGATCGTTTTCTTCCGTTCGGTCATCTCCCTGATGATCAGTATCGTGATGATCCGTCAATTGAATCTGCCCTTTTTTGGACACAATAAAAAGTGGCTCATCATCCGAGGTATTGCGGGCATGTCTGCACTATTCCTCTTTTTCACCACTATCAAGCATATGCCGCTGGCAAGCTCTACGACCATACAGTACATCTCTCCAATATTCACTGTTTTACTGGCGACTCAGATGATGAATGAGAAGGTGAAGCCGGTTCAGTGGATCCTCTTTGCGATCGCTTTCGTAGGAGTTTTAATGATCAAGGGGTTTGATGATCGGATTTCCTATACCTATCTCGGTGTTGGCATCGTCTCCGCTCTTATCTCCGGATTGGCTTACAATGCCATCATGAAGTGTAGAATGACCGATCACCCGGTGACGGTAGTTCTCTATTTTCCACTCATTGCCACGCCCGTGATGGGCATAGCCTGTCTGACGGTGGAATGGGTCACTCCTCAGGGTATCGAGTGGCTTTTACTGTTGATCATGGGAGTATTCACACAGATCGCCCAGCTCTACATGACGAAGGCACTTCACGCCGACCACAGCAGTCGCATTATGCCGTTCAAGTACTTTGGGGTCGTCTATGCGCTAGGCATAGGCTTCCTCTTCTTCAATGAAAGCCTTCCTTGGCTGAGTATAGCCGGTATCATTCTCGTATTGCTCGGAGTGATCTTGAACACCTTCGTCAAGAACCTAAATAAGAGGCTTCCTCCTACTCAAGGAGTCGTTTGATCAGCGCAGAGGAACGCGCTTCCCTCCGTTACTGATCGTAACTCGATCGGATATTGTCCGCAGCTCACCGTAGTGATCCCGATAGCGGATCGTGATGGGATACACCCCTTGCGGTGCCCATTGTCCATCTGAGAGTTTTCCATCCCAACTATCATCAGGGTGATCCGCTTCAAACAAAATGTGCCCCCATCGGTCGTAGATCTTCAATTCGAAATCTTCCGCTGAAATGGCCTCGCCAACGATGCGGAAGAAATCATTTTTGCTATCACCATTGGGGGTAAAGGCCGATGGATAATAGAGTACGGTTTCGTATTGATAGACGAGCTCCTTATAAGCGGTATCTGAACATCCGTCGCTAGAGACGACTACCTGTGAGATAGACATCGGCAACATCCATTCCTGGAATTGATATTCGAGAATATCTTGGTTGTAAAGCGTATCGTCACCGATGAACCATGTCACCTTCTTTGCACCGATCGAGCGGTCGTAGATGTTCAAAATATCATCGGTGTTCCTCGGCTGAACGGGGTCTGTCTCGATGGCAGCTATAGGTTGAGTAAGAATGCGCACAGCGCAAGCCTCCTTGCTTCTGGCGTAGCAACCAAACTCGGTTACCGAAGCGATCTCAATGTCGTAGCAACCCGGCTCATCGTACTTGTGAATGATCGAGTCTACCTCCGGATCGTCGATGATATTGCTATCTCCGAGATACCAGGTATAGTCGTTAGTAGGCTCATAATCGGCGATATGAATGACGACCTCCGTTTCTACGCAGGCCTCTTTAGGCGCCACTTCGATCACCGCGGGATCCGGCTTACCGACGTAGACCGTCGCAGAAGCTTCTCCGGGTTTTGACAAGCAAAGGTCGCTGATCTCCACCGTGAAGGTTCGAGTTTCGTTGGGTCTGACAAACAGAATATTCTGCGTTTCACCATTGTGAAGCCACCGGTATTGGTACTCATCAGGACCACGCCATCCGCCCCTTCCCGAAGCGATCAAATGCGTCACTTCTCCTGCACATAAGGAATCATCCTCTACTCTTATGGTCACATCGATCGGAGAATATCCACCCACTTGCACCCAAATGCTATCCACATAGGAAGGAGTTCCACATTGATCACTCACCGTCACGTTGAACCAAGTGGGTTCATCAGGACTGATCGTGGCGTACTCGCCGAACGTGCCGCTACTCCACGAATAGGTATAGATCGAATCTCCTCCGAAACCCGTAACATGAAGATCGATCGTATCGTAAGGACAAATGGTATCGATCTCATCGATGACCGAGCTAAGCGGCGGTCGCACTCGCACCGTGACTTGGGATGAATCGCCCGGGCAGCCATTGGCATCGGTTGACTGAACGAAATAGGTGGTCGTGGTATCGGGGGAAACGTTGACGAATTCGTTGGTCGAGATCACCACACCGTTCGATTCATGGATTCTCCAAACGTAGCTGAACGGCGCTGTACCTCCGGTAGATGCCCCAATGATCGGTGTTGTGTTGGAAATACAGATCAAGGTATCACCGTAGGCTGTAGTCTGAATGGAATCAGGAATGTCGATCACCACAAAGGATTCGCTCTTACATCCATGGTCGTCGGTCACCGTTACCCAGTTGGTATCGGCACAAAGCTGTGAGGCGGTCGAGTTCACTTCTCCACTGGTCCACATGTAATAATAAGGGAATGTTCCTCCACTCGCAGTGGCGGTTGCACTTGCGTCACAGGTAAGGCCATCCGCACAAGAAGTGGTGGTTTCATTGACGATCGCCGATGTCAACTGCGCAGGCTCGTTGACCGTAAAACTTTCGATCAGCGTACACAGATAGGTGGAAGAAGCCGTATCCACATCTTGAACGGTTACCGTATACGTTCCGGCACATAGCTCTGTAATGTCCTCCGTAGTATCGCTTGTGCTCCACTCGTACGTATACATTCCCGTTCCATTCACCACAGCGATATCGATCGACCCGTCACAAGAATCATTGCAAAGCGCATCTTCCACAACGCTAACGATATTGAAAGTAGGCTGGATCACGTTGACCGTTACCGTATCGATCAGGGTATCGCAGAGGTAGGCCTCTTCCACATAGTAAGTCGTCGTGGTAGAAGGCGAAGCATAGGGATCACCAATACTGGTGGAGCTCAGTCCTGTGCTCGGAGTCCAGTCATATGAAACGGCTGTTTCCCCTGCATCCAACTGAACAGAATCCCCATTACAGATCGTAGCATCTTCAAGGTCATTCACCAAGCTGTCGATCACCTGGGTGACACAAAAGCGCTGAACGTTATTGGCTCCTCCCGTAGTACCCAAGAATCCCCAGAACACCGTGCTATCTCCGTTGAAGACGCTGTCGATCAGGTCGCCCTGATACTGAAGTCGATAGTCGCAATCCAAATAGACATCCAGCTCCTCAGACTGCGGGTCCCACCGGATGTTGAGCGTGTGATAGTTGCCATCCTCCACGTTTGCCGTAGTCGCAGATGCCTGGATAGGTCCTGCCAAGGCCGTAGCAGCCGTGTGATTTACCGAACCATTCTTGAATATTCCGATATGATCAGCGGCGATATCTCCAAAATTCCCATTGTACCAAGTGTCCACTTCAACACCTAAGGCATTCGATGTAAAACCGGCACCTTGAAATCCTAGCGCTCCTCCACCTTGTCCGATGTAGGGATTACCCAAAGAGCCACGCAAAACAAATACGATCCCATCAGCTCCTCCATTGTTGGTTCCGAGGTAAACGCGAAACTTATAATCGAAGGATTCATGCAAGTTGAGTGCCGTCTGGTAATAGACATAGCCCGCTTGGCTGTTTGTCGCTGAAGTCAACTGGTAACACCCTCCGGATAGCGTAGACGCGGATCCTCCTACAAGGTATTGGGCCATCACATTGGTTCTCAAGCCTCCAAATACAAGGAGGGTCAAAAGCGTCAATGTGCGCAATGCGCGGATGTGCCAAGAGGTTGTTCGCATAGGTCTAGAAGCATCAAAAATACTCAAAGCAAAGCTTTGAACGAGTGTCACACATGGCCTCAATTCCTAGACGTAAAGTAGCTTTGTGGGATGCGTATCGACAAATACCTATGGTGCGTTCGATTATTTAAGACACGTTCACTCGCCAGTCAGGCATGTACAGGTGAAAAAGTGATGGTCAATGATGAACTCATCAAGCCGAGCAAAGAGATCCGTCCTGGTGACAAGTTCAGTCTCAAAGAACCTCCCATCTGGCGGACATTCAAGGTGCTCGACATTCCCAAAAGCAGAGTGGGTGCCAAATTGGTGCCTGATCTGATGGTCGAAACTACGTCAGAAGAAGACTTGGCGGAGTGGGAATTAGTGAAGCGCATGAATGCGGAAAGTCGATCCTTTGGTATTGTGGGCCGACCCACAAAACGCCATCGACGAGACCTCGACAAGTTCAAGGGAGGTTAAATTACCTTCGCGCCGATACGTATATGAAGCATATCCTCTTTACCGTCACGAATGACTTGGTCTATGACCAGCGAATGCAGCGCATCTGCTCTGCCCTCTCTGAAGAAGGATATCGATGTACCTTGATCGGTAGGCAAAAGCGTGACTCCGCACCACTTCAAGAGCATGTTTTCGAACAGCGAAGGATCAATTGCTGGTTTGAAAAAGGGAAGGCATTTTACCTCGAGTACAACTTACGCCTACTTTTCTTCCTGCTATTCCGCAAAATCGATGCGATCTGTGCCATTGATCTCGACACTGCATTGCCAGTATACCTTGTTTGCCGACTCCGCCGAAAGCCATTTATTTTCGACTCACATGAGTACTTCAGCGAACTAGAGGAGGTGATCACCCGACCTATGGTTCATAGGATCTGGCAGTGGGTGGAGCAATTCATCATGCGTCGATTCGATATGGGCTATACCATCAGCGTTGGATACGCCAAGCTCTTCAAGACACGTTACAATGCGAACCTGGAAGTGGTAAGAAATGTTCCGGTACTCAGAAAGGTTGCGCATCGGGAGCCAAGCTCCCCACCCTATCTCATCTACCAAGGAGCCCTGAACATCGGAAGAGGTTTGGAGGAATCCATTCTCGCTATGAAGTCGATCGATGGAATGACCTTGAGAATCTATGGGGATGGTCCGATACGAGAAAAACTCGAAGAACTGATCCGAGACCAAGAACTAAAGGGTAAGGTTACCCTCTGTGGCGCCCTTCCGCCCGATGAATTGAGAAAAGAAACCGCTCGCGCCTTTGCCGGACTCACTCTCTTTTCAAACACTGGCCTCCACCACCAACATTCGTTAGCCAATCGATTCTTCGATTATATCCATGCCGGCATTCCAC
>Ga0181565_10005045_pt1 | contig 10115 bp, 8 predicted proteins | sample 101ome_16_FD_129661 | JGI IMG/M metagenome (GOLD analysis project Ga0181565, IMG submission 129661) | Coastal salt marsh microbial communities from the Groves Creek Marsh, Skidaway Island, Georgia - 101401AT metaG (megahit assembly) | ecosystem: Environmental > Aquatic > Marine > Intertidal zone...
ACCGCCGCCACCATAACCAATAGAAGCAGAACAGCAATTCCAGTCTGGAATAGCGTTCAGCTGGACATCCAGTTCTTCACACATTGATTTGACTGAACGCATCAGGTTTGAAGAGGATGCACCAGACTGCGAGGAACAACCCGGGTAATATGAATATTCGTACTTAGCCATTATCTATTCCTCACTCAGCAAAGCTTTTATCGATTTTGGCGTCTTCCAGCTCTTGAGCTTTCTTGATCATTTTCTGGAATCCAGAAAGATCTTTAACACCGTGACCGCCCAGAATTTCAGCAGGACTCATGCGCTTGGCTTTCATCATGTTCATGCCAAGTTTCTGATGAGCCAGCGCCTCTTTGATGCCTGAGACAAAACCATCTTTAAAGTACAAAGACAGGCCCAGTTTAAGTTCGTTAACACGACCTTTTTTCATCATATTGTCCCAGAAAACCTGAGAGAACCAAGCCGTTGGCTGTGATTTTGGCGTCAAACCTAGACGTTTGGCGTAATTTGCCAGACCGTGCATGATATGCGTGATAGGTAATTCACGAGGACAACGTACGATACAGTTATAGCAAGAGGTACACATCCACATGGAATCAGATGCCAGAACTTCTTCACGTTTACCTGCACGGATCATCATGAAGATTTTCTGTGGCGTATGTTCCCAGGCATCGCCTAAAGGACATGATCCTGCACATACACCACATTGCATGCACATTTTGACCCACTGACCTTCTTCAACATTGGCTTCAACTTCTTTAAGGAAGCTGTTGCGATATTTTTCAACCATTGCATTACTCATTACAGCCCCCTTAGAACTTGAATGGACTCATGCCGACTTTTTCGACAACGTCTTCCATATCTTTGATCAGTGCCGGTGCACGCTCAATATCGGTGATCGCTACTTCATGAACAACAACACGTTCAGGCTCCAGATTCAGAGTAGAAAGTGTATCGCCGACTTTTGACATACGTTCATTTGCCATAGCAGAACCACGGACAAAGTGACACTGGTAGTCTTCACCACGCTGACAACCCATCATCACAATACCGTCGAAACCGTTATTCAAAGAGTCAGTAACCCACGACAACGAAACCGAACCTAAACAACGAACCGGAATAACACGCGCCCAGGGACTGATATGCTGACCGCTCATTGCTGCCTGATCCAGAGCCGGGTAAGCATCGTTTTCACAGGCCAGAACCAGAATACGTGGTTTTTCTTCAAATTCATCCGGAATATCAACATTCTTGATCTGTTGACCAACGGTATCAACTGAATAGTTTTCAAACGAAATAACACGTACAGGACAAGCACCCATACAGGTACCACAACGACGACAACGTGATTCGTTATACTGTGGATAACGCTCTTCGTCTTCGTTAATCGCGCCAAACGGACATTCAACCGTACAACGTTTACATTGCGTACAACCTTCTTTGCGGAAGGTCGGGTATGACAGGTCACCGGAACGCGGATGCGCAGCACGACCCAGTCCCGAATTCACCGCCGCCTGAATCGCCTTCATTGCTGCACCGGTCGCATCATCCTGTGCCTGTTTAATGTCCATGGGACGGCGTACAGGACCAGCAGCGTAAATACCGGTACGACGAGTTTCATATGGGAAACAAATGAAGTGAGAATCGGTAAAACCGTTTTTCAGATGCGGCAGGTCTGTACCCTGACGATAATCCAGATTAAGAATTGATTCGACCGAAACGGACTGAATTCTTGCCACTTCAGTCTTTTTATCTTCATCAGAAAGACCGAGATTTTCCAGCGCTTCTGTTTCTGCATAAGGGTTAGGACCGGAATTAGGCACCATGCCCAGATCCAGAACAACCAGATCGGCATCCAGAGCTTCTTCGGAATCCAGAATCATATCTTTGAATTTGACCGTTGCTCCATTACCGGAACTTGTCACTTCTGAAGCAATACCTTTTGAGAAAACCACCATATTCTGCTGTGCAGAACGGTAGAAGTCCTCACCTGCTGCACCCGGTGCGCGCAGGTTATCGAAAAGAATCGTGGTATCACAGCCAGTATTTTGAGTTTTGAAATACAAAGCCTGTTTCATGGCAATCAGATCACCGATACCGGAGTGGTATGGCAGATGACCCTCTTCGGTAGAACTTTGACCGACATTCTGTACAAAAACAACAGAAGTGACTTCTTTGCCATCTGATGGTCGTTTAATAGGACCATCTCCGGCAGCCTTAGCCAGCGCTTCCAATTCAACGTTGGTGACAACGTCAGCATTGTTAGAACCGAAGTGAGGCAAAGCACTGATATCAAACTCTTTCCAGCCGGATGCCTGAATTATCGCACCAAAGTTTTCAGTAGTCGTCGAACCGGACTCAGTCGTGATATCTGCTGCAAAACGACCCGGTGCACCGGATGTTTTACTGACAGTTGCATTCAGGTGAACAGTGATTTTATCGTTAGCGTTCACACTCTCGATCATAGCCGGAATGTCATTTTCGATAGGCATCTGAAGTTCAACATCAAAACCATTACCGATACCGGCAGCGCCGGCACGGGTAGGTATGCGTTTGTGCCATTTAGCAGCCCAGCCACCCAGCTCACCGGTTTTCTCAACAATGTGACATTCAAAACCCGCTGCTGCAGATTCCAGAGCGGCCGTCATACCGGTTACACCGCCACCAACAATCAGTAGTTTTTTGGTTGTTTCCTGCTCACCGGAAGGTGTTGGCTTAGTCATGAATTTAACTTCAGCACAGGCCATACGAATATAATCGTCAGCCATTTCCTGAGTTGTTTCCTGGTGCTCATCATCATCAGGACGCGCCCAGATCACACCTTCACGGAGATTGGCGCGGCTCATAGCTACATCGGTAAAATTAAACGCTTCTACTTTTGCTCGACGTGAACAGGCAGCAATCATGATGTGGGTTGCACCACCATCAATTTCAGCCTTGATCATGTCAACGCCTTCTTTGCTGCAAAGCATTTCGTGTTGTTTACATTCCTGCATTTTGCCATCGCGGGTTGCAGTTGTAACCAACTGACCTGCATCGAGGCGATCACCAATTCCGCAACCGCTACAGACAAAGCCTACAAATTTCTTTTCATCTGCCATGTTTATGCCTCCGCTCCAGCTACGCGATTAACGACCTGAATTGCTTTTAATGCTGCACCAGTCGCATGTTGTACTGCACGGTTAACATCCAGAGCATCAGATGCAGAACCTGCAGCAAATACACCACCGTTAGCCGGATCAGGTTCAATGAATCCTTCACGGTTGATCACGATATTGACCGGGAAATTGTCTGCATCCACTGATGGCTCCATGCCTGTTGCCAGGACAACCAGATCATGGGTGTTTTCATAACGGTGATAACCTTCTGTATCCACACCTTTACAGATTGGATTGCCTTCTTTATCCGTAATAATGTTAGCGACTTTTGATTTACAGAAAGTGACATTTTCTTTGGCTTTTACCGTCTGATAAAAATCTTCAAAACGGTCAATCGCACGGATATCAATGTAATAAATAGTTACATTGGCATCTTCATAGGCATCTGTGACGTAATGTGTCTGTTTGAGAGAAGCCATGCAGCAAATTCGTGAACAGTGCAACAAGTGATTACGGTCACGTGAACCGGCACACTGAATGAAGGCCACATTCTTAGCTTCTTTGTTATCCGATGGACGTAGTATTTTTCCGCCTGTAGGACCTTTCGGGTCAGCCATACGCTCAAATTCAACATTGGTGATGACATTGTCAAAACGATCGTAACCATATGGCTGAATTTTTGCAGCATCATAGGGTTTCCAGCCTGTTGCCCAGATAACGGCACCAGCGGGAAATTTCATTTCACGCTCTTCCATCTCCAGATCTACAGCATTATATTTGCAGGCTGCCTTGGCTTTTTCTGCGTCTTCAGTCCCGATTATGGCTGGATCAATAACATATTGCATAGGATGAGCCATAACGTGAGGCAGGTAAGCGCCTTTGCGTTTTGACATGCCGTAGTTATATTCATCCGGGAATTCTGCTTCTACAGCTTTCGCACATTCGCCACAGGCGGTGCAGTTTTCGTTGACATAGCGAGGTGCCAATTTAACGGTAGCTGTGTAGTTACCGGCTTCACCTTCAATATTTGTCACCTCAGCCATCGTCAGGATGGTCAGATTCGGGTTCATTTTGGCGCGGCGCTGGTTAATTTCCAGACCACAGGTTGGGTGGCAGAGTTTAGGGAAATATTTGTATAACTGACTGACACGACCGCCTACATAGGCACGTTTTTCAACCAGTACAACCTGTTTCCCGGTCTCGGCAGCTTCCAGCGCAGCGGTCATACCGCTGATGCCTCCACCAACCACCAGAATAGTTTCATTGGTTGCGACTACTTCCGTCATGGACTTATCTCCGTAGCGGACTACATGTTATCCGATAGAACAGGCTACCGGGGTGAATCTGACGCTTTTCAATGAACAGCGCCTTTTATGGGACTGCGGAAGATACCCTCATCTGTCAATGGGTTCTATTAGATTGCTCTTATCAAGTAATTATTTTTTTAAATAAGCTATCGATTTTTCTTATTAACCTACATGGATGTAGGAAATGCTGGAAATGCAGGAGCAATTTTCAGTGGACCTACATGGATGTAGGAAATGCTGGATATGCAGGAGTTTGAAAATTTTGCCTATTTCTTGTTTTTTTCAAAGAGGAACTTACATAAATGATAAAATATAAAGGAGTCACTTGGACTCCTTTAAATGTTTTTAATCAGTTTGGATTGCAGTTTTCACCTTCGGGCTTATCGTCTTCCCCTAGAGTTGCTGCACGTTCTGCCTCTTCCTGTTCAGCCTGATATTTCTGTACTTCTGCTTCTCGACGGAGCTCCCAGATCTCTTTTCGACTTTCCATGCGCTCTTCCCATGCACCTTCATTTTCATCAAATTTCTTTTGTCCGAATAGAATCTGATGCAGAAAATCAAGACCAAATTCAAGCAGGTTCAGGTCATTTTGCATGTTTTCATAAAAACCCTCATCGAAAGCATAGGTTTTTTTAAAGCTGTCACTCATGACAAAACGACGGAAACGATCCATATCATACGAAGCCATAAAGAACAGCTGCAGACTCATATCTGATGGTTTACCAATCGCAGGTCCAGCCGATTTCTTTTTCAAAATCAGTTGATACCAGCGTTGATTGTGATCATCAAACTCTTCAACTTCCTGCTCTTTTCGATAATCCTGAATGGTGATCTTTCGATCTTCAAGATGGCCTTTGCAGTGATCTTCTTTGATCATGAAGAAATGATTCTCATCACCGGGCTTTTCCGATTCTTTCATTGCCAGCAAACCAGCCGGATAATAACGACATGCTGATGGACGATCCTGGTAAATGCCACATCCCTCGCCTTCCCGCATGAACAGGCAGGCCCCTTCATCGTCAGTACGCATTTTAATCCCCGGCAAACCATGCGCATCCATTTGAAAAGGCACTGTATGAGCTTTCAGAAATTCCTCCGATGTCATACCTAAAGCATCTTTCATTCTAATGATGTCATAAGGAGCCAGTGTTACATCCGCATGTTTGCAACAGGCATTGAAACATTCAATATCCTTGTGACAACGAAATTTAATAACCGATGTATCGGTCAGCATTGTTGGAGCCAGATCACTCTTGAATGGAATATCGAAATTAAAATCACTCATTTTTTTCACCTTGCTTGGATTGCGGTCATCCCTTCAGATTGCCCGGGGCATAAAACTTAAACAAATTACCTCCATGATTTTAATCGCAAAGGGAATTTGTTTAACAACTTTAGCTATTAATAAAACTCTGATTCTTGTAAGGAAAAAAAATCCGGGTGCCTTTACGGACACCCGGATTTTTTAGTCAAAGACTGTCAGGTAACGAATTACTTGAACAGTTTAGACTTGTCGACTAGATCAACGTGTGCACGTTTGAAGCAAGTCCACTGTTTTGTTTCTTTATCGTAGATAGAGTTAACAAAACATTTCCAGTTTTCTTCGTCAACGAAGTTTTTATCCATACGGTAGTAGAAACCAGGATAACGTGATTCTTCACGGAACTGGATGTGCTTCATGTGAGCTTCTGCAGTCAGGATACGATGATAGTTTTCCCAGGCACGCAGCAATTCATGCAGATCTTTTGCACGCATTTTCAGAGAGTCTTCTTTCAGCTCATTCAATTTGTGCTCAGCCACTTCCAACATGTTGGAGTTAGTGGTGTAGTAAGTTGCAACACCGGCTACATACTCATCCATGATTTTCTGCAGACGGAACTGCAGCATTTTTGGAGTGATGTAGTTAGGGTTAACATCGATCGCAGTTGAATAGTCTTTGAACTCCATGTAGGTACGAACTGGACGATAGATTTCAGCAACCAGATCATCAACGTTTTCAGCCAGTTCAGGTGAGTAATCTTTGTTATCGATTACGTACTGAACCATAGACTTTGCAGCCATACGGCCTTCAGCGTGTGAACCAGAAGAGAATTTATGACCAGAAGCACCAACACCGTCACCGGCAGTGAACAGACCTTTTACAGTGGTCATACCACGGTAGCCCCAGTTCCAGCCTGATGGCAGATGTTCTGGAATACCAGATTCTGATTCAGAAGTTGGCGCACCAACATCTTCAGGACCTGAAGTCCAGATACCACAACAGCCTGAGTGTGAACCCAGCAGGTATGGTTCGGTAGGCATCAATTCAGAGTTTTTCTTCTCTGGTTCGATGTTCTCACCAGCCCAGATACCACACTGACCGATACACATATCCAGGAAGTCTTCCCATGCTTCTGCTTCCAGATGCTTAACTTCGCGTGGAGACAGAGTTTCACGCAGGTTAGCCAGAGCAGTCACGGTGTCCATCCAGATAGGACCACGACCTTCTTTCATTTCTTTCAGCATCAAGTGGTTACGCAGACAAGACGCAGGAACAGCAGCCTGACCATATGGAGGATAGTCATTCAGCATGTCTTTATTGCGGTCCATGTAAACTTCACCGAAAGCATTGGTAGCTTTTGATTTGAAGAGCAGGAACCATGCGCCAACTGGACCGTAACCGTCTTTGAAACGGGTAGGTACAAAGCGGTTTTCCATCATGGTCAGCTCAGCACCGGCTTCAGCAGCCATTGCGTAAGTTGAACCAGCGTTCCAGACTGGGTACCAGGCACGACCAGTACCTTCACCAACAGAACGAGGACGGAAAATGTTTACACAACCACCAGCTACCAACAGGCAAGCTTTGAATTTGTAAACCATTACTTTGTCTTCACGAACTGAGAAACCAACAGCACCGGCAATGCGGTTTTTGTCGTTTTTGTCGTTTACCAGTTTAACGATGAAGATACGCTCCTGAATACGGTCAGTACCCAGTGCTTTTTTAGCAGCTTCAGCGACGATCCATTTGTAGGATTCACCGTTGATCATGATCTGCCATTTACCGGAACGTACTGGTTTACCGCCATCTTTCAATGGAGTCATACCTTTAGAACCGTCATGACGCTCACCGTTTTCGTCAGTCTTCCAGATTGGCAGACCCCATTCTTCGAAAAGGTGTACAGATTCATCAACATGACGACCCAAGTCGTATGCCAAGTCATCACGAGTAATACCCATCAAGTCGTTAGAAACCATACGGGCATAATCCGCAGGATCCTGTTCAGAACCGATGTAAGTGTTAATTGCAGACAGACCCTGCGCAACAGCACCGGAACGATCAAGTGCAGCTTTATCAACAAGCTTGACTTTAATGTCATGACCCTGTGCTTTTGCAGCATCTAGCCACGGACCAATTTCGTAAGCCGCGCCACAAGCTGACATACCACCACCGATGATGAGGATGTCTACTTCTTCTTCGACTACGTCTGGATTTCCAAATTCACCCATTTTTAATACCTCTAAAAAAGTTTTTGCCAGTAATCAGATTACTTGCAGATCAGTTCAGCAGGGTTACCTTCACGGTAGCCGTTCTGTTCCATGTGATTAAAGAAGCCTGGCTTGGCGATGTTAGCCATGTCAGCAGCTGCTTTGTTGCCATATGGATCAATAGAACCTTCTGGAGTTGTACGGATAGGGAATTTGAAACGTTTCATGGTGCCATTACGGAATTTAATGGTCCACATGATTGAATCTGTACCACGCAGAGGCTGTACAGAACCACCCAAAGGTACGATATCGGCATATGGACGTGCTTCGATAGCATTCTGAGGGCAGATTTTAATGCATGAGTAGCATTCCCAGCACTGTTCCGGTTCCTGGTTATAGGATTTCATGGCATGACCGGTATCAGAACCGTCTTTGTCAAGCTTCATGAGGTCATGCGGGCAGATGTACATGCACGCTGTCTTGTCTTGGCCTTTACAGCCGTCACACTTTTCAGTACGAACAAATGTAGGCATGTGTATATTCTCCTTACACTGCAGTGAATTTCATCATCACGTCTGATGAAGAGGATTAAGAACTTGACAACCGACGGTCAGGCCGATCGTTTCGCTCACAACTAACTTTAATTTTGTCCTGTAACCCAGTAACGCCAACTTGTGGATCAACTACTTCTGGGCACTTGGTGCTTCTTTTTTGAAGTCGCAACAACCCGGACTCCTGTTAGGGTGGCCAACCATAATGCATTTGATCGGATTTGTGCCAAACAATTTTCTAATCAGCTAGCATAAATTCACTTTATTTGAGTGTTTTATAGGGTTTTATATAAGTTATTGTTTTTAATTGTTTTTATTTTTCTCTGATATTTTTTTAATTTTTAATTGTTCAAAAAGCAAACAATTTCAATCATTATCGATTAGAAAATTTAATCCTATTACACATATTTCCAATAATTCAGGAAATTAACTCCGGGAACTTATATGATTTTTAATCGTTTCTTTCTGACCAGTGCAGCTATTCTGGGATTCCTTGCGGTCCTTATTGGCGCTTTTGGTGCTCACGCTTTACCGCGTATGCTGGATGTACAGACCTATGCAGTCAATTTGAAACCTTTTCATACCGGCGCTGAATATCAGTTCTATCACGTTTTTGCACTTGTTTTGGTCGCTTTTCTTCCAAAAAACCGATTGTCGACTCTCGCAGGCTGGTGTTTTTTAGTGGGTATTTTTTTATTCAGTTTCAGTCTTTATGTGATGGTGATAACCGGAATAAAAGCCCTTGGTATGATCACCCCGGTAGGCGGTCTACTTTTAATGTCAGGCTGGGGTTGCCTGGCTCTGTATGGATGGCGCTCTACTGATCAACCTTAACAAAAGTTAATTCAGTAAACAGACGACCTTCAAACAGCGTATTGACCAGAACACGCTGATCCTGAACATTGACTTCAAAACCGTTCTGCTGATGCGGTTTTGATTGAACCAGCTTCAGCCCCTGCGGCAGACGAATATCCATCGTCAACTCAAAAGGATAATATCCATCCAGAAATCGCCGATGGTATGGCCCATTTTTGAGTACAAAACGACCTTCACTGTCCGTATGCAGATTTTTAACTTCTGCTGATACACAGAGCCTGGCCGGGCGGGTAACATTCTTGAGTTGCACTGAAGATCCGGAAACAAAAGCCTTTTCGATATTTTCTGTCAGATCTATCTTTAAACTTCGTAGTTCGTTATTACGATAAACAATTTCAGATTCAGCCATGCCATCAAGATTTTTAAAACACTGAAACACATTTAACCATCCACTTTCCAGACTGTTTTCATTAATTACGAACTTATTGGTTGAATGTAGTGCCGGCTTTTCGGGACGTTCGACAAGAAACACCAGCTCACCCTCGTTAACATCAATGGTTGCTGTCGGAAGCTCCATTTCATCTGAATCAAACCATGCCTGCAATTGCTCTTCCGTTAATTCCTGATTAGCCGTGGCAAGCGGGCTGACTACTATCATTAAAATTGTTAGCCATTTCTTCATGAGTTCATCCATTTTTGGGTTTTTTGTCTGGAAATCTGATTAACTAAAAAATATAGCGAATTCTGAATTCAAAAAACCATGAATAAATAGCTAATGATATTTGCTGCTCTTGGAAATGACTGCGTCCGAATTCACTGAATCGAAGCTTAGTCTTCGTCCGTTTTTGTGGTTTATAGGTTATTTGTTCAGCGCCAGC
>Ga0181565_10005056_pt1 | contig 10107 bp, 5 predicted proteins | sample 101ome_16_FD_129661 | JGI IMG/M metagenome (GOLD analysis project Ga0181565, IMG submission 129661) | Coastal salt marsh microbial communities from the Groves Creek Marsh, Skidaway Island, Georgia - 101401AT metaG (megahit assembly) | ecosystem: Environmental > Aquatic > Marine > Intertidal zone...
ATTTATAAGGCAGTTGCATCGTATTTTGTCAAGGTAGAGGATCTCAAATCTCGTCTCCTTGACAATAACGCCAAGACATACTGGGTTCCCTCATACGTTAAAGAGAAGCGCTTTCACAACTGGCTCGAGAACGCTCATGACTGGTCAATTAGTCGAAACCGATACTGGGGTACTCCCATTCCGGTATGGTGTTCCGAGGACGGAAATGAGGTTCGGGTTTTTGGGTCCATCAAGGAACTTGAGGATGCGACGGGGAAGAAAATTAACGACATACACCGGCACTTCATAGATCACCTGGAAGTTCCCTCCAGTCGCGGGAGTCAATATCCTGCTTTGCGGCGGGTGGATGACGTGTTCGATTGTTGGTTTGAGTCTGGATCTATGCCTTATGCGCAACAACATTACCCTTTCGAGAACAAAGAACAGTTCGAAACAACCATATTTCCTGCTCATTTCATTGCCGAAGGGCTAGACCAGACTCGTGGTTGGTTCTACACGCTCATGGTTCTTTCCACTGCTTTGTTTGACCGACCAGCCTTCCAGAATCTCGTATGCAATGGTCTTGTACTTGCTGCAGATGGGAAGAAGATGTCAAAGAGCTTGAAAAATTATCCGGATCCAAACGAGATTCTCAATAAATATGGAGCTGATGCACTGAGGTTGTATCTTATCAACTCACCCGTGGTTCGGGCGGAACCTCTTCGATTCAAGGAAGAGGGCGTGTATGCAGTGCTGAAGGATTTATTTCTTCCTTGGTACAACGCTTATCGTTTCTTGGTCCAGAATGTGCGGAGGGTTGAGAAGGACACAGGACACTTGTTCGATCCTCTAGCTTCAGGGCAAGAAGCTGTCAACGTCCTTGACCGTTGGATCACTTCTGCCACATCTTCGCTGGTAACCTTCGTTAAGACCGAGATGGAAGCTTATCGGCTTTATACAGTTGTCCCGCGCTTGGTTTCTTTTATAGGTCAGCTGACCAACGTTTACGTGCGCTACAATCGCTCCAGATTAAAGGGGAAAAATGGAGATGTTGATACTCGCTGTGCACTCGCCGCGCTCTTCAATGTGCTCCTCGTGTTATGTAAGACGATGGCTCCCTTCACGCCGTTCTTTACTGAGAGTATGTACCAAAATCTTCGGCTTTGCCTTGCGAACAAAGGTGACTCAGAGCCATCTGTCCACTTTTGCCTGTTCCCAGAGGCAGCGGCGAACACCTTGGACAAACGGGTGGAGTCTTCTGTCGCTCTCATGCAAGCCGTCATAGAAACAGGGCGACAGATTCGCGAGCGTAACAATAAGCCTTTAAAGACTCCACTGAGACGCATGATTGTGGCACATGACAGCCGGGACTTTCTCGCAGACCTTCAAGGCGAGCTCCGAGACTATGTGGTTGAAGAGCTGAATGTTCGCGAACTTGAAGTCTGCGAGGATTCACTGAAATATGCCACTGTTAAAGCGGAGCCAAACTTCGCAATATTGGGCAAGAGGCTTGGAAAATCCATGGGCGTTGTCAGCAAGGCCATCAAGGAAATGTCTCGAGATGACATAGTTGTGTTTCAGGAAACAGGAATCTTCAGTGTGGGAGACGTTGAGCTTAGCGCTGCAGATGTTGTCGTGAAGCGCGAGTTTTGTCTCCCGGAAGGCTACTCAAATCAGGAATTGGATGCAGCCACAGGAGAGGCAGATGTGATGGTGATAATGGAGTTGACAGTGGACCAATCGCTCGTGGACGCTGGGGCAGCTCGCGAGTTCGTCAATCGTATACAGAAACTTCGAAAGAGTGCCGGCTTGCAGGCTTCAGATGAAGTTTCGGTGTATTTTGAGCCGATCTCTGAGGTGGACAAAGATGTCACTGACTCACTGCTGAATATGCTTGTCGCCGAACAAGATTACCTCGAGGAAAATTTGGGATGCGTTCCTCGTTTGTATTTGGCAAAGCCTGCGAATGCAGAAGTAATTTCGAGTGGCGTGTGCTCCCTGAGTACAGGGGCAGAGTTTGTCGCGACTCTCGCCAAGACAATACAGCAGCAAAAACACTCACTTTGAAAAAAAAAATGGTGGACTATAGTCTAAGGAATATGATGTGTCTGGTATGAGGCTGGGTACCGCAAGAGCTGCTCGAAATGGGGGTTTTCGCGATCATGCGCGAATTTTTAGAGAATTCCTGAGATCATGATTACAAGTTTTAAAGCACACCAGATTACCCAGAAATGATTTAGTGTGACACTGCCTCATTTCTGGTGCATCTGGGGTGCGGAATTGTAATACGCATGATCCTTTCCGCGATGGTCTTGACTCGAGCGACTTGAATCCTGCCCATGAGGGAGGATATATATATATTTTTTTTAAACTTTCGACAGTGAGAGAATTCCTGAGATCGAGATTAAAAGTACAAGTATTAAGGTCACGAACCCCTAATTCGAAAAAAAAATCGTCTGGCGATCGGATTGTATGGGCAAATAGTTAGAAAACCGTTACTTTTTCGTCACACCACCCCAAGCCATGGCTGCGCGCGCCGAGCCATGACCACCGCGTCGATGGCCACCAAACTTCGCACCAGAGGTCCTTGTCTCTGGTCCTATCGAGCGGTGTCGATTTCCCGATTTTTACGCATCTGCGTCCCATGTGCGTGCCGCTAACCACCAGATAAATATCGCGAAAACCGGTTACATCGCCGTTTGACCCTTCAGACACAGATTCACTTTTTCCAGGAGATTTGCGTTCTCAAGCGCTGCGGCTACTCGTTCTTTATCGTTAAGTTGCTTATTTACAGCCAGCTCTGAAGAGTGAGAACCAGGACTGATGGAGATGTCAATCTTCATTCTACGAGGAAGAACCCGAAGCAGTTTGACACGGATTGAAAGGCCGATGAGTGTCGCCATGCTACAGTGTGGAACGGTCGGCGTGAAGGAAACGCATATCCGATTTGAAACGTCATCAACGTGTACACGCGTTTGGCTTACAACGTCCAGTTGCTCGAGGCTGTAAGGATGTTCAGGATCGTTGATATCTTTGATGTGGTCAAACACTTCCTGCGGGTCAATAGGATCTCGAACGCTCTCTTTTCTTTCAGAGGTCGTGCGTGCGACACATTTTGTAGAACAACCCGCGGAACGCGAGCGGTGGATCACCGGAGCAGAGTTTATAAGATATGTCATCTTACAAAAATGGCGCGCGAATTTAAAAGCGGCACATCGCTGTGCTGTATATCCCCGACCGTCACGCACGTAGCAGGAATAATGGCCCGAACAAAAGTCCTCGCCTTCAAACATCAAATAGTCCTACTTTAATGACTTTAGAATCAGTACAAGTACCAGTACTTGACGTAGTGGAAGAATCCTACGATAATATAAGCATCTGTACGGTACGTGTTTTTGTCAAGGACCCCACTTTACTTTCGGTGCACTTTTGGGTGGACGCAAACGTGTACCAAGTTAGGACCTAACTGTACCCTTCTCGACATGTTTTCATACCTCTGAGCACCTTTTCGACACAAACTCTCGGGATGTCAATGAACGCGAGCAAAATGAGCCTGTCTCTGTCGTCAGTTCACTCGAGGCTCAAGAGTTTGTTCGACGAGGTCGAAATTCGTATGACGACAGAAGAGAAGCGGGCTAAAGAAGAGCTAGAGACGCAGTTCGCAAGGGTGGAGGTCATCCTCGATAAGACGTTCTTACCGTCCATTATTCCCCGGATTAAGTACGCATTGCAGAGTCGCTTAGATCTGGCCACGCGTCTTGAAGTGATTCGCGCTCCATGTGACGTTTCAACCTCCCCTCAGCAGAAACTGGAGGCCTGGGAAGATCTGAAGGTTCTCTCTTTCAGTCGTGCGGCCGCTACCTCTCTGTCGTTGGTAATCGTCAGCCTGCAGATGCGCATCATGCTGAACGTTTTGAGCCGGCAACTTTATCTTGAGAACGCACTTCATGACACTCTAGGCGACGTGGGGCTTCGGACTCTCAGCTTCGAGGTACAAGAGACCTTTCTAGGGCTGGTAGAAAAAGGGTTTGCGTTGGCAGGCGTCGGGAAACTAGTTTTAGCCGTCAAACAGGTTGTGAGGAGCAAAGTGGCTGGTATTCAACTTTCCAAATCTTTGAGCGCCGCTGAACTTCAAGAATTGCTTGAAGCGATTCGTGATGATATTTTGCCTACCATCATTCGAGGAAACTTGGGAGCAGGCGAGGACCGACCCTCGTTGGAGCACTCTCTTTTTCCACTTTTTCCACACGATAACCTGATTGTGAAGCAAGTTATGACCCGGGCCAGGACAGCTCGAAACAATTGCGAATGCGATGGCACTCCGGTGCATCTGCATGATCTGCATCCGGAGCACGGAAAACTTGTGCAAATGGTCCAGGAGGTCCGAGAAACAGTTCAGAGCCAGCGCTTCAGGGAAACGATAACTGTCGCGCTCAACAAGGCTTGGGAAGAGATGACTGTTAAAGCAGTTAAGGGGTTGTATGGCGATTCCCAAGATAGAAGTGTTGCGTTTGCAAAGCTTATTCCTGCCATGAGTAATCTATCGGGCGAACTTTTAGCTGACCCAGGTAAGCTGTGGAGTGCCGTAGCTGAGTGTCAAGTCGTGCAAAGTTTCACGCGTGAAATATGGTGAGACGAGATGCATTTATGATACCGCTCTAGCAGCCATACGGTTGCATCAAATAATATCTACCCGATCTTCCCAGCAAATGCACGTCCCCGAGGTGTGTCCAACCAACGTTTGATATCCTCCTTGCCACATTGTAACATGCGCAGCAGATTTGCCTCATCAGCAGGCACAAAGGTGTTGATACGAGCTAGCGGTTGCGAAGGAACAAGATCTGCGTTCCACGAATCAACATCATCCAAGTCCAGTCCGACACGCAAAGATTCCTCACACAGTGCCGGGAGATTATTGGTGACACCACCATCGATGCACACCATCCGACGATGAATGCAAAGACCAGGATAAGTCCAAGTGGGGATGTACTGCGCAGCGATGACTGCATCGATGAGGTCCTCACGAGAAGTGAAGTCAGACTGCAGGTGATTATGTGGCAGCGGAAACATGGAGGATATCGATATGAATAGCCGCCCTTTCACACGCAAATGTGCATCTTGCGGTAACGTAGTGTGAAGAAGATAGCGACAGAATTGACCTACTTTTGTGATGTGGCCGAAGAAAGCTGTGCGATAAGCCTCGGCAATAGCTGGGATATGTGCCCAGATGTCAGCTGGATGGACTCCACAAGCTGCGACTGTCGCCACGAGAGCGCCGATGCTGGCGCCTGAGAACTTCATGGTATTGACTCCTTTAACGCCAAAGACATCGTACAGCCCCCAATAAATACCAAGGTGATACCACGTGCGAAAGCCTCCCCCACACATCGCCACACTCGCCGAATCTCGATCATCCGTGTGACAGACTGGCCTTGGCTTCCACAGTGGTCGACGCACAAACTCCCAAAATACGATCCAGAGCGCGAGCCACGCGCCGAATACTATGTTCAATGGTATCCCGACCGATATTCGAAACAGCATGAGCAGAGGATGCTGCCTGCTAGGTCGCTTAATCGGATTGCGCCCAGAGAAAACCGCAGAATGCAGAACGACGTTCGCCGCGTACAATCCGGCTAACACGCAGCTCACAGGGCATTCCTGAACTCCATCAGCGATATAACTTATCGTTTGCATAGTACGAAGCAAGATGTGAGTTTGCAGTCGAAGCTGACGTCATCTTTGTGTTGAAGATGGTTGGATTCGTTCGAACACCACAACGTGTACGTATATCATATCCCGTATGAGAAAGCAATAATAAATCCTCGAATGTATGTGAGACGTCGACCGTTAGAACCGTATGTAGACTAGGCTAGAGTAGTCTAGTCTATATATATGTCGATAAGCTTGCTACGATCTTATCTCGACCGTCAAACAAACACTGTAACTGACGAGAAAACCATCGTCAAATTACGGGACAAAATGACAAAGTTTGTTATTCCAGCCGACAAGACACCAGCTCTTGCACTCACTGCATTTCAAAAGATGGCCAAATCTGTTCGATGTATAGTAGAGCTGGTTGTTTTCGATGGCATACACAGCTTTAATATAGTCTACAAAGTACTACGAAAGTATACTAGCTAGTCTACTTTATTTCGAAAGTATTTTCGAAAGTAATAATCTCATGTTAGTTATTATGTATCGCATCGTTACCTTCTTGAAGGGCTCTTGAAGTATGTAATAAGCAAGCAAGGTAGCTAGATATATAGCTCGCTAGCTAGTAGACTCAATTATTATTATCATATATCATGATATAATAACTTCGTATGAATATCTATCTGGGCCGATCTGTTGTTGCCTCTTGTTTTTCGACGACGAACGTCGGAGAAATATCTCAAAGCCGAGTGCTATTCGGGATCCAGCGCTTCCTCGCAATGGCAATGAAGAATGTCATGACGCAACGCCCGCGTTCATATCTGACCGACGCATCCTTCTTCTCCACCATTGTTCTTTGCTCTTTATTCTCCGTCGCCCTTGCTCTTCCTCGAGGGTCTTCCTACGGCTCCAGCCACGCCTTCAACGGTACTCCACCCACTCACCCGCGCGCGCCGATATATTCGATTTCTTCCGAGAACTCACTGAGGTGCTTCTTCCGTGCGCTCTTGCGCGACTTTTTCCCTTGATATTGAATGTTGGTTGCGAAGGGCACGTCGTTTCCTCGTCTGCTGAAAGTCAACAACGGTCTGTTCCTGTTTTGAAAAAGGAAATAACAAAAAAACAACCCTCTGCAGCTGCACCAACACTGCGGTCCATTTCCCCAAGCACAGGACCTAAAGAAGGAGGAGCGACTATCACAATTACTGGAAGTGGTTTTCGCCGTTCGACTGGGCTTAAAGTACGTTATCATTTCAGTGCTTCTCCTTTTATGTAGTTGCTCTTCTTGGACGACTTTCTTTTCGACCTCGAGTGAATCGTCTCCTGGCGTACAGTTCCTGATCGCTCAGCATGTTGCCTGCCCACTTAGGTCCAATTTTCAACGCTCGCACCTAAACTCGAAGTCGACATCGTGCCGGCTACTTTTGTGGACTCGTCCACCATTGGTGCGTCTTGCGACACTGTCAATTCGGATCGCATCTGACTTCTTGCACTGATCGCAATCCTTGAACAATATATTCACGACTTTGCCTTCTTGTATTCAGTGGCGGTTTCACCCCATCGCAAGTCGGCGCATGTTGCACATGTTGCCGTAACAAATGATGGACTGACGTACAGGTATCCTCTATTTTTTTAATCACGCGATCCCGTTCTGTTTTCCATCCTACCTCAGCTGACAAGATAAACTTTAACTTCACTCACAGTGCGCTTCCAGTGGTCAGAACTGGAGGAATTGGGACATACCTGGACTATACATACGTTGACGTGTCGCCTTGGGTGAGTCTTGTCACACGCAGCAGCAACTCGCGAATGTACTTCTCTGACCGTGTTGCGTGCCTGCTCAACAGGGATCATGGACGCTCGATAACCAAACCCTCTCGTCCCGGGGAACTAGCATGGTAAGCTGTCATCTTGTTTCACGTGACTCATGCCTCGCGTATACTGATCACATCTTGCACACATCTTCTTTCTATGCAGGTGACCATATCGCGCAGTGGCAGAATGTTCGATAGTCAAGTTGAAGGTAATGAGTTTTACTCGAGCGAGAACATATTCTGTACCTCTGGGCCATCACTGCGGCGACACTTTTCTCGATTCACTGAAGTGAAATTCATCAGTAGCGATTCCTCTGATGTGCGGAGTACGGATCGGTCTCTCATCGTCTCTTCGGGCGTCAGCGATTCATATGGCTACTTTGTGAAATCTGACGTCACATACGAGATCTTAGCCGTTTCTTCTAGTAATTGGAAATGGAGGAAATGGGCCGCTGGCATGTTTCCGAGTGGCTCATACTCAGACGAGATAGCTTTCTCTACAAATCGAGTCATTTTGGAACACGGGATCGCTGTCACATTCTCTTCTGCGTCAGGTAAAATTAAGGATGACATTTGGCGTTTTGATGCTCTCACAGAAAGTTCATATGTCTCCAAGGGAAGATTTCTTTCGAGCGAAGCCATTGCCTGTCCTCTCAGTCCATCTGATCCATCTGTTACTGATGTCAGCCCAGAATTGGAAGGTTCTCAGCAAGAGGTAAAAATCAGCTTGCGCGGAGACAACTGTTTCTCTGAAGTTACCTTCACAGATAGTAACGGACGAAGATCTGTGACCGGTGATGCAAAGACTCTCTCAGATGTTACGGAGGGATTGAACTTTACCGAAGATATCAAGATATATCCGGAAGGGTACTTCTCTGGTCCAGAGGACTACACGTTCGAGATCCGCATGACCGACTCTATTAACTTCAAGTGGCGGAAATATCGAGTCGGAGATTCAGTCTGCAAAATGGACAACGAATCTGGGCCGTGGTGTGAGTTCAAAAGAACCGGTACGGTGAGTGTTGAGCACTCGGTGCTCCTAGAGCATGGAGTGTACGTCAGATTTGCATCTCTGAAAGGAAAGAAAGCCAACGACAGATGGAATTTTGATGCTTTCACTTTCTGGTCGACAACATTCAGCCCAGTGTCGTTCGCAGGAAGCGATGTGGCAACCTCGGATGATTCGCTCATGTACGTTGAAGGGACCTTCACCGGCTTCCGAGACACAATTTTCGAAGTTGAGATCATGAATGATACTGACAAGTATCGCTGGCGCAACTTTACTTCTACAAGAGATGGTGCGAGCGTTGCTTGGTCAGAAACTCACGTCATAAGCAATAAAGCAGTTGAACTTCATGATGGCTTGTCAGTTTATTGGCTCACTCTTCAAGGAAAAACTGCTGGTGATCGATGGAGTTTTACTGCATTCAGCGGTCACCTCATTTCGTGGTTGTATAAATCATATGTCGGTGATGCCATCGCCGCAGAGAGCAATGTTGTCGGCGATATTCGCACACCAACCATCAATGGCACATACACTGGCAACGAAGCTGCGCGCTTGAGAATACAAATTGATGGTGAGTGCCAAACTTCGTGCAGTCAATTTCGATGGATCAAGGAGTATCCTTATGCGCCCAGCCCTTATGAGCCGGTTGAATGGATTGGTGGAGTTTTCTCGCCTCTCTTACTCATGGAGAATCATGATCAGAAACTGACTGATGGAATAAATATCACGTGGCTGTATACATCTGGTTACAAGAAAGGCAACCAATACACAGTTCAACTCGTACCCATGCCCACAAGCATTCTTCCTGTCAGACCTGAGACGGAACCTTCGTTAAGGTTTTCACCTTTTGGCTTGCGATCGACGTACCATGACGGTTCTGGGACCGCCCCGCCGCGCAACAGCGCGCTGAGTGTTGAATTTGATTCTGGAACAACTTTCAAGTGGAGACAGGACACCAAACCGTTCAGTGCTTCTTTACCTGTTGAGCATGAAGTCCGTCTAGGGAACACAGGTGTGGTTCTCACTTTTGACACTTTATCGGGTTTCCCTTCAGGAGCACGGTATGTGATTCCTCTCCGAACGCACATTCCTTCTGTCAAGAGCGTATCTACAGCGCATAATGGTGCGCGTGCGACATCAACCATCAGCCAGCCTGTTGCTGCCTTTTCAAACTACGCAAACTTGCCCAATCAAGGCAGCCTCTTAGGTGACGTCAGACCATGGAAGAGAAACACAGGCAACCACTCGATTTATGCATACCCCACCGCGGGTTCTGGTGGCGGGTCTTCTTCAGCACATGTGACTGGATCTTCTAGTGAGCGCGGGACTGGGCTAAGCAATGTGATCAACGCTGTTGCTACTCAAGGATATCTTATTGCTAACTATCCGACAACCTTTCTTAAGATCCGGGGAGAGCCAAGCATCTCAGCGGTACTTGGTGAACGGGCTGATGAACTCATTGTTACTGGAACGTACTCGGGTCATTCATCGTATGTGTATCAAATTGAGCCGGATGCAGATGCTGCCACAAATTACAAGTGGCGTAAGTTTCCTCTTGGCTCATCCGACGCTGATGCTACACCTTGGTCGCCGGAAGAAATAAACGATGGAAACCCTTTCGACAGCGGCTTGACTTTAACTTTCAGTTCAGCTCAG
>Ga0181565_10005060_pt1 | contig 10105 bp, 6 predicted proteins | sample 101ome_16_FD_129661 | JGI IMG/M metagenome (GOLD analysis project Ga0181565, IMG submission 129661) | Coastal salt marsh microbial communities from the Groves Creek Marsh, Skidaway Island, Georgia - 101401AT metaG (megahit assembly) | ecosystem: Environmental > Aquatic > Marine > Intertidal zone...
AGAAAAAGGGCGGCACCGCGGCCTTTGTGGATGCTGAGCATGCATTAGATCCATCCTATGCCGAAAAGCTTGGTGTCGATATGGACGAATTGCTGGTATCACAACCGGATACCGGTGAGCAGGCGCTGGAAATTACCGACATGCTGGTTCGTTCAGGTGCTGTTGATGTTGTGGTTGTCGACTCGGTAGCGGCATTAACGCCAAGAGCTGAAATTGAAGGTGACATGGGCGATTCGCATGTGGGTTTACAGGCGCGTCTGATGTCTCAGGCATTGCGTAAATTGACTGCCAACATTAAACGTTCCAACTGTATTGTCATCTTTATCAACCAGATTCGTATGAAAATCGGTGTCATGTTCGGTTCGCCTGAAACCACTACCGGTGGTAACGCGCTGAAATTCTATTCATCGGTTCGTATGGATATCCGTCGCATCGGAGCGATTAAAAAGGGTGATGAAGTTATTGGTAACGATACCCGTGTCAAAATCGTGAAAAACAAAGTTGCACCACCGTTTAAGCAGGCTGAGTTTGAGATACTCTACGGCGAAGGTGTCTCCCGCGAAGGTGAGATTATCGGTCTGGGTGTCGCTCAGGGCATTATTGAAAAATCCGGCTCCTGGTATTCCTATGGCAGTGATCGCATCGGTCAGGGTAAAGATAATGTTCGTCAATATCTCAAGGATAATCCTGATGTGGCCAATGAAATCGAAGCGCGTATCCGTGCTGTAGCTTTTCCTGAAAACGCTCCGGTAGTTGAAGAGAAAATTGACAAAGCCACCGGTGAGATTCTCAGCGAAGAGTAAGTTTCCTCCCCATTGTCAGGTGGCCGCCCTCCCTCCACTTAAGGTCATCTGACAATGCCTACATTCAGCAGAATTTCGTGTTATATCTATCCGGGTGCAGGTTATGAATGATTTTGTCATCGATGAAACATTTGAAATCGAACAAACGGCGATGCGTTTACTGTCGGCGCATGATCACAGTATCTCGCAATTACGTCATAAACTGCTAAAAAGAAATTATGCCGCTGATGAAATTGAACAGGTGCTTGAAGAATTACAACAGAGAAACCTGTTAAACGATCAGCGCTATGCAGAGTACTACGTCAGTTTTCGCAGTGCCCGGGGATATGGTCCGGTTCGTATTCAGCAGGAATTAAGAGAAAAGGGTATCAGCGAACAGCTCGCTGAATCAGCTCTGCAATCCCTCGAGGATGAATGGCACACCATATTAAATGACGCGTTACATAAGAAATTTGGCCAGCGTCCGGCGCTGAACTTTGCAGAGCGTGCCAAACGTGCCCGTTTTCTCGAGTACCGTGGTTTTGCCAGCTGGATGATACGTCAGCACCTTTTTGAAAATTAAACTAAATTTTATCTCGACCGTTAATCTGGATACAATCAGCGCCAAACCATAAAAAAGGGTAATTGGTGGTGCGAGTTTTTGTTGGATTAATGTTTACGCTTTGTCAGTCAATTGCATTGGCGACAGATGTGATTCCGGTGAGCACCGCAGATTTATCCAAACTCTGGCAGGAGTATGTTTTTGATGCGCCTGCTGATGTCATGTCTTTGAATCATGCCACCATCAGTGCCGAGATCACCTCCACGGTTAAGTCCATTAATGTTTCAGTCGGTGACAGGGTTAAACAAAACACTGTTTTGCTCGAGCTTGATTGTGATGCTTATCTGATTCAGCGTAGTATCAAACTAGCAACGCTTGATAAGGCGAAAGCTCAACTGCCTTTTGCTAAAGATCAGTTAAAGCGGGCTTTGGATCTACGCGAGAAAAAAAGCATTAGCCATGAAATTGTGCAGCAGCGTCAGACTGAACTTGCGGTGGCACAAGCTGATCTGGCTTTGGCGACACAAGGATTGAAACTGGCAGAACGTGATATTGCTCATTGTCAGGTCAAAGCACCTTTTGACGGCATTATCACTAAGCGACTGACTCATCTCGGCAGTTTTGTCAGTAGTGCCGTGCCACTGATGGAACTGCTGGAAAACCGTAACCTTGAAGTCAAAGCCAATCTGCGTGTTGATGAATTGGCACAACTGCAATCAGCCAGGCATATCTGGTTACAGGTGGCCGATCAACACTATCCTTTAAAACTCCGTACGACTGTCGAATTTGTTGATCGCCGCAGTCTTACTGTCGAAGCGCGATTGCTGTTTGTACAGGATGATATGGCGATAGCCGGTTCCAGTGGCCGTTTACATTGGACCAATCAGCAAAAATATCTGCCCGCTAGCTATCTGGTAAGACGCGCATCGGGTCTGGGTATTTTTATCAATGACAATAACATCGCCCGCTTCAAGGTCATGCCTTCCGCGATCGAAGGTCAACCTTTTGTCATAGATCTGCCGGCCGATACGCAACTGATTGTTGATGGACGTCAAGGCTTGCAGGACGGTGATGCAATTTCTATTGCACCACGCTAACAGTCTTTGATTATGTTTGAACGTCTGCTGAAAAATCATGTTCTGGCGAATCTTACCTTTGTGCTGGTACTGATTATTGGCACCTTTGCTTACTATTCGCTGCCGCGTCAGCAGGATCCCAGTATCAACTTTAACTGGATCATGATTTCAACAGTGTTGCCGGGCGCATCGGCGATGGATGTTGAAAAGAAGATCACCGACCCGCTCGAAGATGCAGTTCGTACTGTTCAGGACATTAAATTTGTTGCTTCTAATAGCCGCACCGGTATATCGAGTTTACTGGTGCGTTTCGAAGATATCGATGAACGCAGTTTTGATAAACGACTGAATGACCTGCGCACGGAAATCCAGAATGCAGAACGTGAATTCCCGCAGGCAGCGGAAGATCCGCTGATTCTTGAAGTGACTACCGCGAATGCTTTTCCGGCGGCGACCTTAGCGGTTGTGGCGGTTGCTGATGGAGAGCCGTTACGTCAGCAGGCAGCTAACATAGAAAAAGATCTTGAAAGAATCGCCGGAGTCGACAGGGTTGATACTATCGGTCTGGCCGATCCGGAATTGCAGGTTGATTTTGATTTGCAGTTATTAGAGAAGTACCGCATAAATCCGTCACAGATTGCCGATACCGTTGCCGGTTACTTTCAGGACACGGCAGCCGGTGATTTAAAAGTTGGTGAGGAAAACTGGCTGGTCAGGATAGTCGGTTCCGATGCCGATCCATTTTTACTGTCACGCCGCAATATTGTTGCAGCAACAGAACAAACCCGATTGCAGGATGTAGCAACTGTCAAACGAGGCAGAACCGAGGCTTCTCAAGTCGCTGCCACTGAAGGCAGTCCGGCAGTGATTCTGGCTGTGATGAAACAGGCGGAAACCAATACGCTGGATCTGGTTGACCGGCTGAAGGTTTTTATTGATGAGCGTAATCAGCTGATTGCCAGCGAGGGTGTGAAAATTATACTGGTTGATGATCAGACAATTCCTACGCGTAATGCTATCGGCAAGATGCAGTCCAATGCTTTGCTTGGATTGCTTTTTGTATTGATCATTGCCTGGCTGTTTCTGGGTAGTCGAATTGCTTTTCTTACCGCGATCGGTATTCCGTTTGTGCTGGCAGGTACTTTTTGGGGTATCACATTAATCGGTGAAACGCTGAATGTCATGGTGTTGCTTGGCGTCGTGATTGTGCTCGGTATGCTGGTTGATGATGCCGTAGTGGTGGTGGAAAGTATTTACTACCGGCTGCGACATGGGATTGCCGCGATGCAGGCGATTCGTGAAGCTTTGCAGGAAGTCGCTGCTCCGGTGACCGCTGCGGTATTGACGACGATGGCTGCCTTCGGGCCGCTGGTGTTTTTGCCGGGTATTCTTGGTGAATTCATGAAAATTGTGCCGACCGTAGTGGTGATTGCACTGGCGATCTCATTGCTTGAGGCTTTCTGGATGTTGCCGGCGCATATTCTGGCATTCAAAGTGAATTTCAAATCACCGTCAGCATTTCATCGGAAACGCATCAGAATTATCCATCGCATACAGATCTTTTATATTCGTTTTCTGATACGTGCCTTACGTCACCGCTGGTTGACGCTGGTCGTGGTGTTGATGATGTTTGTCAGTGCCGTCTTTTTTCTGGTCGCCGGCTGGATCAAAATCGATTTCTTCGCCAATGATGCCAAGCGGGTTTTTTATGTCAGTGTCGAGATGCCTTCGTCAACACCTTTGGCGCAAACCTTAAGCAAAGTACAAAGTATTGAAGAGAAAGTACGTCAGCATCTAAAGCCGGAGGAACTGCGTCAGGCAGTCAGTTATGGCGGCACGATGTTTACCATTAAAGAACCGTTGTTTGGTGATCATCTGGGGCAGGTGATCGTGGGTTTGCAACCCGGTCAGCCGGATATGCGTAGTGTCGATGAAATGATTGAAGCGATGCGTGCTGATATTCAGGCGACAGCGGGTCCGGTGCAGGTGTCATTTTTAAAACTGTCTTCCGGGCCACCGGCGGAAAAACCCATCAGCATTAAAGTGCGTGGTGATGATTATGCGCAGCTTCGCAAAGCAGCGGATGACTTAAAACGGCTATTGTCTGAAACCGAAGGTGTCATGGATATTTCTGATGATGCCAGCCGCGGACGTTATGAGCTGATTATCAAACTAAACGAAGATGCTATTTCGCGTGCGCAGCTAAACCCTATGGATATTACACGCACGGTGATGCTGATGGTTGACGGGCAGGTGGTGTCGGATATGCGTGATGCCGGTGAAAAGCTCGAGGTTAGAGTCAGGGCGGCTGAGGCGGACCGACTGGATATCGCGCGCTTGCTGGATTTCCGGTTTAGTCTGGCAGACGGTAAACAGGTCCCGTTGAGTTCCCTGGTGAGCATAGAACGTCAGCTGGGACTGGGTAATATTCGTCACTATAACTTCCGTCGTGCGATAACCGTAGAATCAGACCTTAATGATCAGGTAACGGATACGGTTACGGCCAATAAAATGATTATGCAGCGTTGGCAAACGGATTTTGCGGCTGGCTATCCGAGTATTGATCTTGATTTTACCGGTGAACTGGATGATATCAATGAGAGCATGGATTCGATTTTGATGTTGTTTGTTTTCGGTGTCGGTGTGATGTACGCGATTCTCGGTACGCAGTTTCGCAGTTATTTTCAACCGTTGATGATTCTCTCGACGTTGTTCATGGCGTTTACCGGCGTGATGTATGGATTATGGGTGTCAGGCAGTCCGATGAGTCTTTATACGCTTTATGGAGTGGTGGCTCTTGGCGGTATTGCGGTGAATTCGGCGATTGTGCTGATTTCGGCCGGCAATGAAAGGCTTGCCGGTGGTATGAGTATTCTGCATGCCACTATTTATGCAGCACGTCGACGTGTGATTCCGATTTTGATCACCTCACTGACCACCATAGCCGGCCTGTTTTCACTGGCCGTCGGTCTCGGTGGTAAATCACTGGTCTGGGGGCCGGTCGCTAATGCGATTGTCTGGGGGCTGGCATTTTCGACTATCTTGACCCTGATTGTGGTTCCATTACTGTATCGTTTATTCATGCCGCGCAGTTACCTGTTAAAAAACAATAGCCATCAGTGACAGCAAAGGCAGAGACAGATAAAATCCGCTTCCGGTTATTTTTTAAATTTCATTGTCATGACAAGTACAGCTGAACTACGCAAAGCCTTTCTCGATTATTTTGAGCAAAAGGGACATACACAGGTTGACTCCAGCCCGCTGATTCCGGGTAACGATCCGACACTGCTCTTTACCAATGCCGGTATGGTGCAGTTCAAAGATGTTTTTATTGGTCGTGACAAACGCAACTACACGCGTGCGACTACCTCACAGCGCTGTGTACGCGCCGGTGGTAAACATAACGATCTGGAAAATGTCGGATATACGGCCCGTCATCATACTTTTTTTGAAATGCTGGGTAATTTCAGCTTTGGCGATTACTTCAAGCGCGAAGCGATAGAGTTTGCCTGGGATTTTCTGACCAATGTCTTAGGTTTGCCGGAAGAAAAGCTCTGGGTGACCGTCTACGAAGAAGATCAGGAAGCTGAAGATATCTGGTTAAAAGAAATGAAGGTCTCTGCCGAACGTTTCTCGCGTTGTGGAGCCAAGGATAATTTCTGGTCAATGGGTGATACCGGCCCCTGTGGACCCTGTACAGAAATTTTTTACGATCATGGTGACAGCATCTGGGGTGGCCCGCCGGGCTCACCTGAAGAAGATGGAGACCGCTATATAGAAATCTGGAATCTGGTTTTCATGCAGTTTAACCGCGATGCTGATGGCACCATGACCGATCTGCCTAAGCCTTCGGTAGATACCGGTATGGGACTGGAACGTCTGGCTGCGGTCATGCAGAAGGTGCATTCCAATTATGAAATTGACCTGTTTCAGGCGTTGATCGCCAAAGCCTCGCAACTTACCGGTGAAAAAGACCTGGAAAACAAATCATTACGGGTCATTGCGGACCATATCCGCTCATGCGCTTTTCTGGTTGTCGATGGTGTAACACCGGGCAATGAAGGGCGTGGATATGTCTTGCGCCGCATCATTCGACGCGCGATCCGTCATGGTTATCAGTTAGGACAGCAAAAACCGTTTTTCTACAAATTGGTTGATGAGCTCAATGTGCAGATGGGTCAAGCTTATCCGGAATTAGCTAAAGCCGTTGATCATGTGAAAAAAGTCCTGTTGCATGAAGAAGAGCGCTTTGCAGAAACCATCGATCAGGGTATGCGTATTCTTGACGAAGCGATTGCTTCTCTGGATGGCGGGATTATTCCCGGCGATGTAGTGTTCAAGCTTTACGATACCTATGGTTTTCCAACCGATTTGACGGCTGATATTGCCCGTGAGCGTCAACTTGATTTGGATATGGCAGGTTTTGAAACGGAAATGCAAGCGCAGCGTGAGCGTGCGCGTGCCGCCAGTCAATTCAGTTCTGATCAGTCCGTACAGGTCATGCTCGAAGGTAAAACAGAGTTTACCGGTTATGACAAGTTACAAGACAGCGCTAAAGTTATCAGCCTGTTTAAGGATGGCAATGAAACCAGCGCACTTAATGCCGGCGATGCCGGTGTCGTTGTGCTTGACCATACTCCGTTTTATGCAGAATCCGGTGGTCAGGTCGGTGATAGCGGGGTCATTCATTTTGCCAATGGCGGCAGCTTTGTTGTTGAAGATACCCGCAAGCAGGGCGGTGATGTATTTGCCCATTTTGGTCGGGTGACTGAAGGTTCCCTGAGTGCCGGCGATGATGTGTCTGCAGATGTTGACCAGAGTAAGCGCAGGGCTACTGCTTTAAATCATTCAGCTACGCATCTGTTGCATGCCGCTTTGCGTGAAGTGCTTGGTGATCATGTGCAACAAAAAGGTTCGATGGTTGATGCGAAACGTCTGCGTTTTGACTTCTCGCACTTTGAACCTGTCAGTGATCAGCAGTTAGCTCTGATCGAACAGCGTGTTAATCAGGAGATTCGCAATAATCATCCGGTTGTCACGCGTATCATGGCACTTGATGATGCGCGCAAATCAGGTGCTATGGCGTTGTTCGGTGAGAAATATGACGATGATGTGCGGGTCCTGAGTATGGGGGATTTTTCCATCGAATTATGTGGTGGCACGCATGTACAGTCTGTAGGTGATATCGGTCTGTTTAAAATTGTCATGGAAACCGGCACCGCTTCGGGCGTGCGGCGTATTGAAGGGGTAACCGGACAAACCGCACTTGAATGGGTGCAGGCAGAAGAACAGCGTGTCAATCGTCTTGCCGGTATGGTGAAAGCCGGTCGGGATGATGTGGAAGATCGCATTCAGCAGTTGCTGGAAAAAAATCGCAAGCTGGAAAAGGAACTTGATCAGCTAAAAGCCAAAATGGCATCTGCGGCAGGTTCTGATCTGGCTGCCTCGGCGGTTGATATAGATGGCGTAAAACTGCTCGCCAGTAAGCTTGAAGGGGCTGACGGTAAATCATTACGCGATACCATGGATCAACTGAAAAACAAACTGGGCACTGCCGTGATTGTACTGGCGGCTGTTCAAGACGAGAAAGTCAGTCTGGTTGCCGGTGTGACCAAAGACACCACCGATAAAGTCAAAGCCGGTGATCTGGTCAAGTTTGTCGCGGAACAGGTTGGTGGTAAAGGTGGCGGTCGTCCGGATATGGCGCAGGCCGGTGGTAACGATGCGGCAGCTTTGCCGGCGGCGTTGGCTTCTGTCGAAGCCTGGGTTCGGGATAAGCTGAGCTAGCCAGAATCTTCGCAATCTCTTGAAATTGCTTTCATTTAGCCGGTGATTAAGGTTTAATTGCCGGCTTTTTTCGATCCGGCAAAAGTTTGTCGGGACTAGTCACTTATAAACAGGTGTCATATGGCGTTAATCGTGCAGAAATATGGTGGCACGTCGGTGGGAACAACCGAGCGTATTGCTAATGTTGCCGCTAAGGTAAAGACCTACCGGGATCGCGGCGATCAGGTGATTGTGGTTGTCTCCGCTATGTCTGGAGAAACCAATCGACTGATTGGTCTGGCTAATGAAATTACCGACAAACCTAATCCACGTGAAATGGATGTGCTGGTTTCAACCGGTGAACAGGTGACGATTGCCTTGTTAAGCATGGCACTGCAGAAACTGAATTGTCCGGCCAAGTCCTATACAGGCAGTCAGGTGAAAATTCTGACTGACAGTGCGCATTCCAAAGCCCGTATTCAGGATATTGATGATGCTCATGTGCGTCAGGATCTGGAAACCGGGCATGTTGTTATCGTTGCGGGTTTTCAGGGCGTTGATGAAAAAGGCAACATCACTACGCTTGGGCGCGGGGGATCGGATACTACAGCGGTAGCGATGGCGGCGGCATTGAAAGCCGATGAATGCCAGATTTATACCGATGTAGATGGTGTTTATACCACTGATCCCCGGGTTGAACCTAAAGCTCGTCGTTTAGACAAGATTACTTTCGAGGAAATGCTCGAAATGGCGAGTCTTGGTTCTAAAGTGCTACAGATTCGTTCTGTTGAATTTGCCGGTAAATACAATGTACCGCTGCGCGTTCTCTCCAGTTTTGAAGATGGCGAAGGTACCCTGATTACCCTTGAGGAAGAAAACATGGAAAAAGCAAAAATTTCCGGAATTGCCTTTAATCGTGATGAATCACAACTGACTATTCAGGGTGTGCCGGATGAGCCGGGTGTGGCCTATAAAATTCTAGGACCGATTGCCGATGCCAATGTTGAAATCGACATGATTGTGCAAAATACTTCGCAGGAAGGCATGACAGATTTTACCTTCACCGTGCATCGAAATGATTTTGTCAAAGCCCGTGAGATACTTGAACAGATATCCGCAGAGCTTGGTGCCGGTTCGGTGCATGGTGACGATGCCATCGTCAAAGTCTCCATTGTCGGTGTCGGAATGCGTTCTCATGCAGGTATCGCCGCTTTGATGTTTCGCACCCTGTCTGAAGAAAAAATTAATATCCGGATGATTTCTACCTCTGAAATCAAGATTTCGGTAGTGGTTGATGAAAAATATCTGGAATTGGCCGTGCGTTCACTGCATGCTGCATTTGGTCTGGAGCATGAAGGCTGAGCGATAACGGTATGGCCTGATTTTTGACGGGTAGACCGATATTTTTTGTGGATTTGAAAAATATTCTTTAAAATTCTAAATTCACTGATATGATGAATGGATCAATGCAACGGCATTGTCTGGTTGGAAATCGAAATCAACGCTCGGGATGGGCGTTGATTTCTTCGTTAATACAAAAGGGAGAAGCAGTATGCTTATTCTGACAAGGCGAGTTGGTGAGACTCTGATGATTGGTGACGAAGTCACCGTGACTGTTTTGGGTGTCAAAGGTAATCAGGTACGCATTGGTGTCAACGCACCGCGTGACATCACTGTCCATCGTGAAGAGATTTACGATCGTATACAAAAAGAAATAGAAGACGATAAGTAATTTTTTGGTAATTTAGACTTCAAAAGTTACTCATTTTTCTGTACATTTCGTATCGCTTTAAGGCGCTTATCCGAATTTTCGGATAAGCGTTTTTAATTTGTAATGCGCGACCTGGGAGCGCCGTTCTTGAAAGTACGTTAATCCTGGCACTAAGTAGTATCAGTAAAATATTGGAGAGGTGGCCGAG
>Ga0181565_10005061_pt1 | contig 10104 bp, 9 predicted proteins | sample 101ome_16_FD_129661 | JGI IMG/M metagenome (GOLD analysis project Ga0181565, IMG submission 129661) | Coastal salt marsh microbial communities from the Groves Creek Marsh, Skidaway Island, Georgia - 101401AT metaG (megahit assembly) | ecosystem: Environmental > Aquatic > Marine > Intertidal zone...
ATAGCGGGCTTTACCATCACAATATCTGCTCCCTCATTAATATCTAACTCTACCTCTTTCAAAGACTCTTTGGAATTCCTAATATCCATTTGATAGGTGCTCTTAGATATACCTTTCTTTTGCTTTGAGCCCACTGCATCTCTGAAAGGACCATAAAAATTTGAAGCATACTTTGCTGCATAGCTTAACAAAATTGTATCGCAGTGGCCTTCTTGCTCAAGGCTTTCTCTTATTACCCCAATCCTTCCATCCATCATATCTGATGGTGCCAAAATATCAGCTCCAGACTTTGCTAAGTTTAAAGACATTTCAGCAAGAGAATTTAGGGTGAGGTCGTTATCAACACTTCCATTTATAACTACTCCATCATGCCCACTAGAAGTATAAGGATCCAGAGCAACATCAGCTATTAGCACTAGGTCTGGAAATCTTTCTTTTACCTGCTCAAGTATGGTGCATAAGAAATTTTCTGGATTAAGTGCTTCATCACCAAAATTATTTTTTTTGATAGATGTGAGGTTAGGGAAAAGCGCGACGGTGCCAATTCCAATTTTTTGCAATGTTTCAATTTCTTTAAATAGTCCTAACTTTGAAAAAAGTTTCTGTCCAGGCATAGTTGTTATTTCAATATTCTTTTTGTTGGTATCAGAAACAAATAAAGGTTGTATTAGCTTACTAACTTGAACTTGATTTTCTGCGACAAGATTTCTTATTGTTTGATTAGATCTTAAGCGTCGAGATCTTGTGTATGGAAATTTTCTTGAAAGTGCTTTCATAAAGGTGAATAATTATAGTGTTACTTATAGAAATTTTCTATAAAGAAGTTTTTGTGACCGCATTAATGGCATTTTTATAAAAAAATAAGCTATTTAGTAAATTTTTTAATTTTTATTTAATTTCCTAAAATCTCTTAAATTCGTTGAAAATTATATTATATTCTTCTAAAATCTGTTAAATGAAAATTTTGGTACTTAATGGAGTTAACCTCGATATGCTCGGTAAACGAGAGGCAAATATTTACGGCTCAGAGTCCTTAGATGATTTATATAAAAGAATAGATTCATTAGAATTAGATGCAGAAATAGAGTATTTCCAAAGCAATTCTGAGGAAGAAATCATTAAAAAAATTCATAGTCATGCCCAAGAAGAGTACAGCTGTGGTGTTTTTAACTTTGGAGCACATACACATACAAACGTTGCAATAAGAGATGCCATACTTGCAGTTGACTTTCCATTTTATGAAGTTCACATATCAAATGTATATTCAAGAGAGGAGTTTAGGCATGTTTCATTTTTTAGTGACATAGCAATTGGATGTATAGTTGGTTTTGGTTTTGATGGCTATGAATTTGCATTGCAGAAAATTTTAAGGAGTAAAGATGGATCTTAGAAAAATAAAAAAACTCATAGAAATGCTTCAAGAATCTGATCTTAATGAAATAGAAGTAAAAGAGGGTGAAGAAAGTGTGAGAATAAATAGAAAAAAGGAAGTGAACATAAACCCTGCAGCATCACAAGTCTCGATAAGCGCACCTGCACCTCAACAATCAGTTTCACCTCCAGCTATTGAAGAAGAGCCAACACATGAACTAGCAAAAATTACCTCTCCTATGGTTGGGACATTTTATAGGAGTCCGGCACCTGGAAAGCCTGCATTTGTTGAAATAGGTCAAAAAGTTAAAGCTGGTGATGTGGTATGTATTGTTGAAGCCATGAAAATGATGAATCAAGTAAAATCAGAGGTGGATGGTGTTGTAAGAGAGATTCATATAGAAGATGGCCAGCCTGTAGAATTTGATCAGCCTTTAATCTCAATTGAATAAGAAAAAGAAAATACTAATTGCTAACCGTGGCGTTATTGCAATTAGAGCATTAAGAGCAGCTAAAGAACTTGGCTATGAAGTGGCATCTGTTTATTCAACTGCTGATAAAAACCTAAAACATCTAAGATTGTCAGATGAAGCAATATGCATTGGTCCGCCAAACTCAAAAGATAGCTATTTGAATGAGGCTGCAATAATATCAGCAGCAGAATTATCAAATGCTGATGCTATCTATCCTGGCTATGGCTTCTTAGCTGAAAATGCTGATTTTGCGGAAAAATGTACAAAAAGTGGCTTTAAATTTATAGGACCAGATTTCAATATTATTGCATTAATGGGCGACAAAATTCGTGCTAAAGAACTTGTGAAAAGTCTCGGAGTTCCAGTGGTACCAGGTTATGAAGGCAAGGTTGAGTCAAAAGAACAAATTGAAGCCGAAGTTGAAAAAATTGGCTACCCAGTAATAGTGAAAGCTGCAGCTGGTGGTGGTGGAAAGGGTATGAGAGTTGTTAATGAAAGATCGGCTTTATGGGAAGAAATTCAAAGCGCTCAAACAGAAGCTGATTTAGCCTTTGGCAGCAAAGAAGTCTTCATTGAAAAATATCTTAAGAAACCAAGGCATGTTGAAATCCAAGTATTTGGCGATGGTCGCGGTGATGCTGTCCACTTATTTTCTCGTGACTGTTCTCTTCAGAGAAAATACCAAAAAATAATTGAAGAGGCTCCAGCAGGAAACATTCCTGAGGCTAAGCTTGATGAAATTCAACAGATAAGCGTCAATGCTTGTAAACAAATGAAATACGAAGGCGCGGGGACCATGGAATTTCTTTATGAGAATGAGGAGTTCTTTTTTATAGAAATGAATACCAGAATTCAAGTGGAGCATACTGTTACCGAAATGATCACAGGCGTTGATCTTGTTCAGTCACAACTTCTAGTTGCTCTTGAAGGAGAGTTTAATTTAAATCAGGACGATCTTAAGATTAACGGTTGTGCGATGCAATGCAGAATAAATGCAGAAGATCCTGAGACTTTTATACCTTCTCCAGGAAAGATAGCCCAAGTACACAGACCTGGCGGTTATCATGTGAGATTTGAATCACAAATATACTCTGGCTATGAAATTCCGCCAAATTATGACTCTTTGATCGCTGAAATTATTGTTAAAGACACCAACCGTGAAAGGGTTATTAACAAAATGAGAATGGCCCTGAATGAAACTATAATTGATGGCGTAAAGACCAATGTAGATTTACATAAAAAAATTATTGAAGATAAAAACTTTCATGAATACAAACACTATATTAAATACCTTGAAGAGGATCTCTTAAAGCATGAATGAATATTATGATCATAAAGACATAGAGTCTTTTGCTCAAAAAGCATGGGAAGAAAGAAATAGCTTTTATGCTTCTGATGATTCAGACAAGCCTAAATATTACTGTCTATCAATGTTCCCATATCCCTCAGGGAAATTACATATGGGGCATGTAAGAAATTACACCATTGGTGATGTTGTTTCACGGGTTAAAAGACTGCAAGGGTTTAATGTGCTTCAGCCTATGGGATGGGACTCATTTGGATTGCCTGCTGAAAATGCTGCAATAAAAAACAAAACTCACCCACAGACATGGACAGATGAGAATATCTCTGTCATGAAAAAACAACTTAAATCTTTAGGTTATAGCTATGACTGGAATAAGGAAATAAAGACCTGCGATCCTTCATACTATAAATTTGAACAAGAATTTTTCATTAAGCTCTATGAAAAAGGTTTGGTATACAAAAAAAAGTCGTTAGTAAACTGGGATCCGGTAGATAAAACAGTGCTTGCAAATGAACAAGTAATTGATGGTAAAGGATGGAGGTCAGGAGCAGATGTTGAACTCAAAGAGATTGATCAATGGTTCATAAAGATTACTGATTATGCTGAAGAACTTAATACTGCTTTAGATGACTTGGATTGGCCTGAAAATGTTAAAACCATGCAAAAAAATTGGATTGGTAAGTCCAAAGGAGCAACGGTTAAATTTCAAGTTTTAGACAGCCAAGAGCTCATAGAAGTTTTCACTACGAGGCCAGATACTATATATGGTGTAACTTTTCTTGGGATCTCTCCACATCACAATATTTCAAAAAAACTTGCTCTAGAAAATCAAGAAATTAAAGAATTCATTGCTGATTGCTCAAGAAATAAAGCTGCAGAGGCAGATCTTTCAAAAGCAGAAAAAAAAGGCTTTAAAACAAATCTTTCTGCCACTCACCCCTTAACAGGAGAAACAGTTCCAATCTGGATAATAAACTATGTTCTTAATGATTATGGTTCTGGAGCTATCATGGGTGTGCCAGCTCATGACGAAAGAGATTTTGACTTTGCACAAAAATTTAATGAGGCAATTACCCAGGTAATACAGGTAGATGAAAGTAATTCTACCTTACCAATAACTGAGAAGGGTGTTCTTATAAATTCAGGTGAATTTAATGGAAAAGGTTCAGATGAGGCAATTGATGAAATAGCATCTAAACTTACGGGACTGAAATTAGGGGAAGGCAAAGTTCAGTATAGGCTAAGAGATTGGGGAGTAAGTAGACAAAGGTACTGGGGCTGCCCTATTCCAATGCTTTATAAAAACGGCGATGTATCTCCTGCGCAACTAAATGACCTTCCAATTAAACTTCCAACTAAAATCGAAGATTCATCAGCACCACTTGCACAGAATCTAGAATTCAAAAATATTTCTGAAGCAGTTTTTCGAGATACAGATACTTTTGATACTTTCATGGAATCTTCTTGGTATTATGCAAGATTCCCGTCAGCAGAAATTAATACAAAGCCTTTTGATAAGCAAACAAATTCATGGCTTCCTGTTGATTTGTATATAGGCGGAATTGAACATGCTATTTTACATTTACTGTATGCACGATTTTTTCATAAAGCACTTAGAGACCTTGGTTATCTGAAAGGCGATGAACCATTTAAAAAACTTTTAACCCAAGGGATGGTCTTAAAAGATGGAGCCAAGATGTCAAAATCAAAAGGCAATACTGTTGACCCTGAACAATACATACAAAAGTATGGTGCTGATTCAATCAGAACATTTATGATTTTTGCTAGCCCTCCAGAACAATCTTTGGAATGGTCTGATAGTGGGCTTGAAGGGTGTTATAAATTCCTAAAAAGACTCTGGGCTTTGGGCTTCAAAGTGAGCAAGTTTACTGATACAGATTTCTCGAGCAATAGCAAGAATCTAATAGAAGCGAATATTAAGCTTTTCAATAAAATTAATGACGACTACAACAAGCGGCTTAATCTTAATACTGTTGTATCGTCATGCATGGAGCTGCTAAATAACTTGAATTCTTGTATAAGTGATGATGGTGTAACAGCGGATAAAAACGAGTTTTTTGATACTTTTAAATTCCTATTACTATCACTATTCCCCATCGCCCCTCACATTTGTGAGAAAATGTATTCAGAAATTTTTTCAGAGGACATCAATGAAGCAATTTGGCCTGAAGATTCATTTTTTTCTTATAAGTCTTCAGAATCAAAATACATAATTCAAGTGAATGGCAAGGTGAGAGCAAATATATCTGCCTCTTCTTCTGCAACTGAAGAGGAATTAATCCAACTTTCAAAACTGGACGATAATGTTGCCCGTCATCTAGATAATAAGACTATAATCAAAGTAATTTTTATTAAAGATAAGCTTTTAAACTTTGTTCATTCGTAATTCACTATTAATTTTTTTGCTAGCATCCTGTAGCAATCTGCAAATTGGAGATAACCTCAATTTTGATAACTCATTTACAAACAATGAAAGATTCCTTTTAGGCTCTTGTCTTAGAGATGTTAATGAACAATCTTTAAATTTTAAAAATTTTACTTTAAGCAATCTTACTGGAAATGTTAATGCTCTAGGGCTAGAAGTTGATCGAACATTAGTGTTAAGTTTTCAAATTGAAACTGATGACAATCGAACTTTAATTATTGATGAATCTATAAGCAACCCAACAAATTACTTATCTAGCAACATAGCAGCAGAGGAAGATAAATATCTCCTTGATATACTTCTTGCTAGATCTTGCTCAAAGATAACTGACTTTATTTCATGATTACATCGGCCTTAGAATTTCTCCGCGGTCAAGAAGTAAATAACAATAATTTTCTACTTTTTGGAGATGAGCCAAAACTTATTTTCTATATTAAAAAGAGGATAAAAAGCATACATACAAATTATGAAAGAGTAGTAATTTCAATTGAAGAAAAAAATTTTGATGAGCAGCTTCAGAGTGCAATACTATCAAACAACCTTTTTAGTGAAGTAAAAATTATTGAATTTACCTCAAATAAAAATCGTCTAAGTAAATTACTAGTTGAACGAATTCAAACTATCTCTAGCTTAAAAACACAAAATATTCTTATTATTGAGCTGCCTCAAATATCACAGAAAATAATTGCCAATGAGTTATCAAGCAGCCTATCAGAAACTCTTTGTTCAATAAATTGTACACCTCCAGCTGCTCATCAAATTAAAGAGTATATTGCATTACATACGCCAGAAAATTTAATCTCAAAAGATAACTTAGAGTCTATTATTGAGATGTATGAGGGCAATTTTAGTTTATTGATGAATGATATTGAGGTGGCAAAACAAGCCAGCCTTGAGGAAAAAGACATTACCTCAGTGTTTTTCTCAAAAGCCATTAAAAACAACTTTAAACTTTTCGAGGAAATGCAAAAAGGAAACTTTTCTGCAGCGATTAACATAGTTAATTCGATGAAAGAGAACGATAAAGGTTCTGGTGCATTGCTTTTGTGGATGCTGGCTCGAGATTGTCGTGCCATAATTGAATTAAAAAATGGTAAGAATTCACTCAGGCAGTTGAAAATATGGAGCAACCAAGAAAATTTTTATAAAGAATACGCAAATAAAATATCTGAAATTAACCTAAACGAAATAATTTTGCTGTTAGATAAATTTGATAAGAGCATAAAGGGGGTTTTGAATTATGACAGCTGGCAAATTGCAAAAGATATAGTAATGCGGTTTTGCAGGGCTTCTAAGAAAATAACGACTTAATCCAGTTCCAAATAATTGCTAGAATCCTCTGAAAAAACCCTAACTCTTCTACAGATTCTAAATAAACAAGATCTTTTTCTTCGATTAGCTCTCCTGCCTCATTTAAAACTCTTAGCTTACCTGCTATGTCGCCCTGATTTACAGGAGCAAGGACTTCTGAAGATGCTACAATCTCATAGGACAATGAATCTTTCTCGTCTTTTGGAAGGGTGAGTATAATATCGTCATTTATTCCTAAGTTAACAAAATCTGCTGTTCCAGCTACAACCTTTAATTCTTTTAATGAAGTTTCTTTTGTCACTTTTTTTTCAGTTGTATAATAATTAAATCCATAATTCATAAGAGCTGATACATCATTAAATCTCTTATCATCTTCGCTTCCCAACACAACAGCAACTAATCTCATATCTCCTCGGATGGCTGACCCAATGAGACAATAACCAGCACTTGAAGTGTAACCAGTTTTAACACCATCGAATGACTCATCTCGCCATAACAATCTATTCCTATTTGGCTGAGGGATTCCTCCATAGGTAAATGATTTCTGTGAATAGTTTTTGTAATGAGAGGGGAAATTATTAATAATTTCCGACGCTAATAAAGCTAAATCTTTTGCAGTCGTTAAATTCAAAGGGTCTGGTAATCCAGTTGAGTTATTGAATGAAGTATTGCTCATATTGAGCTCAGCTGCATAATCATTCATCAATAAAACAAAATTTTCTTCAGTCCCTGCAATATGTTCTGCCAAAGCAATACTAGCATCATTGCCTGATTGAATGATCATTCCTTTAATTAAATCAGATACTTTTACTTTAGTACCTTCACGTATAAACATTCTTGAACCTGGGGCCTTCCATGCTTTAACTGATATTGTTGGCTGATCTTCTAAGCTTATAAAACCTTGATCAATATAATCAGCAACTACATAGCTAGTCATTAGCTTTGTAAGACTCGCTGGCTCAACCTGAGTATCTTCGTTATAACTAACTAATACTTGTTTGGTATTGGGCTCATATAAGATATAGCTTCCAATGCCCAAGTCCGGTGGTTGTGGAATTGCAAAAGCTAAGGAAGAGATAAAAATTAAAGACTTGAAAATATTTTTTTTAATCATCAAACTTATCTGATATTGCCATAGCTAATTGATGTATGGCTAAAGCATAAAAACTACTTCGATTATATTTAGTGATAACATGAAAATTGTCAAATCCAAGAAATAATTTTGTTGTTGTTCCTTGGTAAACTAAAAGTGGAGTGGCTTCACCTTCGTACTCTTCATTTGATAAACCAGAAGATTGAAGGATGTTGAAGGCTATTGAGGTATTAAAATTATTTACCTTGAATGGCAAATCTATTTCTTTAATTTGGTTATCTTTTAAATCCCTAAATTGTTCATTTAAAGAAATCTCTAAAATTGTGGTGGCATCTTCACTCCAACCATGAACATTTAAGTAATTTGCAACACTAGCAAGCCCATCGTCTAATGAATTTACCAAATCGACCTTTTGATCGCCATCATAATCAATTCCATATGCCATATAACTTGATGGAATAAATTGACCAATACCAATGGCTCCTGCCCACGAACTCTTATAATTTTTTGGATTAATATTTTGTTTTTTTGCTAATAACAATAGTTCTTTAAGTTCTCGCTGCCAAAAACTGCTGCCAATTTCAAAAGCAAGCGTTGATATTGTATCGAGAGGATTGAATCCACCTAAGTTCGTGCCATAAGTCGTTTCAGCACCGACAATAGCTGCAATGTAGAATTTAGAGACACCTAAATCATTCTCAATTTTATCCAGCAGTGCAAAATTTTTATCAACAAAGGCTTTGCCTTTATTTACTCTTTGTGGATTAAGAAAAATATTTCTGTATCTGTTCCAAGAGAAAGTCGTTTCTGGTTGATTATTTCTTAACTCTATAACTCTTTCGACAAACTCGACATCAATTAAAAAATTCTTAACTTCTTCACGGGTCAGGGAAGTTGTTTCGACAGTGTTGTCAATAAAAGTTTGGACATCGTCTCTTTCTGTAATATCAGACATGACATTGACCGCAAAAAATAAAAGTAAAAATTGTTTTTTCATGCTCTTAAAAAACCTTTTGCACTAAAAATAAACCCTAACATTATTGAAAAACATAATAAAGAAGAGCCCCCCTTTGTAAAAAATGGTAGAGGGAGGCCAACCACAGGTATTAAACCACTAACCATTAATATATTAATTAGGAAACTAAACCCAATAACAAAGATGAAATAAGATCCAAGATAATACGGCGACAAATCGTCTGAAAGATTGTTTTGTTTTATTAGTGCATTAAAGCTGAGCAATATGAAAACTGCAAGAAGAACGAAAATAAGAATCACTCCTACAAAACCAAATTGCTCTGCATAAATTGAAAAAATAAAATCTGTATCCGCTTCTGGCAAAAAGTTAAATTCATTTTGCTTGCTAGCTAAGAAACCCTCTCCTAAAAGTTCGCCAGAACCTATGCTTATTTCTGACTGAAGAATGTTCCATCGCTCAGATAAAGAACCCTCAGAAGAAAACCAATTTATAATTCTGCCTTTTTGATAGCCAGTAAGAGCAAAGTTATACAAAACAGGTGACAAAAGAATAAATGCTGAAAATAGGCCTATGAAATATTTTTTATTCATACCGCATATAAATAGAAGCATCATTCCAAAAGCTATATAAACAACACCAGTACCAAGGTCTGGCTGAATAATTATTGGAATAGCTGTAACAAATAATGCTGCCAACAAAAAAAATGATCTAAAGGCTGTAAATTTAAAACTATAAAACCGAAGATACTGAATTGTAAAAAGTGCAAATGAAATCTTCATAAACTCAGAAGGTTGCAAGCTTAAAAACCCAAAATCCAACCACCTCCTTGAGCCATTTATTTCTTGGCCAAATATTTCGACAGACAACACAAGCAAGACATTTACTACCAGAATTATCCAGCCAGCAGATAAAATTCGATTGATATTTATTAAATAAAAAACTATTGCGACAAAGCAAATTGAAATCAGTGAAATTAAAAGGAATCTAAAAAAATAGCTTAAGTCTATCGATGTTACTGAAAAAATTGTTAGGCTACCTGCTAGAATTATGCCTGATAGCGATAAAATAATTAGTGCATTAAAGAAATCAATTCTCAATAGTTAATACCTCCAATATTTCTTTAGCTAT
>Ga0181565_10005065_pt1 | contig 10101 bp, 6 predicted proteins | sample 101ome_16_FD_129661 | JGI IMG/M metagenome (GOLD analysis project Ga0181565, IMG submission 129661) | Coastal salt marsh microbial communities from the Groves Creek Marsh, Skidaway Island, Georgia - 101401AT metaG (megahit assembly) | ecosystem: Environmental > Aquatic > Marine > Intertidal zone...
CAAAATTGCCAATCTTCAACAGACAATACCCTAAGGCTATCTGCATCAGCCTCAGTCCTTAAAGAAAGCTTACTGCTCTTGGCTGTGGAAGGGTTTCCGGGAATTTCCTTGTGGGCGTTTTCAAGGGGTGCTGGTTGCATCATCTTTAACTTTTATAATCTAAAGATAAAAATTCTTGCTAAATTTTTACTTTCCAGGAGCGTCACTTTTAGGGAATAAAAAAACTGTGAATAAAAAGAAGATAACTTCATTTATATGCTGTTATTCCAAGTTAAATATGTGAGCGGAAAGCCTTATTTTTGTGCTTTAACTTTACTGGTATGATCCTCTTTTTTGGCGATCCAAAAAACCAAGTATTTGCTGTTCAATGCAAGCTTGAACTTCCCAATTCAGAATTAGAAAAATTAAGCTGGCTTTTTAGCGACGCCCCTTTTTTGAGTTCCTCTACAATAAAAGGAGCGTTTTATGGCCCTCGAGCAACAATGGTTACTCCCTGGAGTACCAATGCAGTAGAAATTACCCAAAATATGGGCCTCAGTGGTATTGAACGCATAGAAGTTTACGAAGCTAAAAACCAGATGAGCCAACCAGACCCTATGCTTGTCGCATTGGTTACTGATTTAACGCAGGACTTATTTAAAGTAGCTATTCTTCCCGAAAGTATTATTGAAATCCACGATATCGACGCCTACAACACCCAAGAGGGACTCGCCCTGAATCAAGAAGAAGTCTCTTATCTTGAAGCACTTTCTAAGTCATTTAATCGACCGCTTACTGACTCTGAAGTGTTTGGTTTTTCACAAGTTAATTCTGAACATTGTCGGCATAAAATTTTCAATGGAGAATTTGTTATCGATGGAAAAAAACAGGAAAGCAGTCTCTTCAAACTCATCAAAAAAACAGCTCAAATACATCCAAATACTATAGTCTCAGCCTACAAGGACAATGTAGCATTTATTGAGGGTCCAATCATAGAGCAATTTGCGCCAGAAAAGGGAGAAGTGCCGAGTCGTTTTATCAAAACTTCAGCCCACAGTGTAATTTCTTTAAAAGCAGAAACTCACAATTTCCCCACAACTGTTGAGCCCTTCAATGGGGCTGCTACCGGCTCAGGTGGAGAAATCAGAGACCGCTTAGCAGGCGGTCAAGGCTCTATTCCTCTTGCTGGTACTGCTGTTTATATGACGCCTTACTCACGTATTCAAAATAATCTCAAAGAATTTCCTTTTCCTGAGCGAAAATGGTTGTATCAAACCCCTATTGATATTCTCATTAAAGCCTCAAATGGAGCCTCAGACTTCGGAAATAAATTTGGTCAGCCTCTCATTACAGGTTCCCTACTCACTTTTGAACACCAAGAAAATAAACGGGCACTAGGGTATGATAAGGTTATTATGCTCGCGGGTGGTATTGGATTTGCCAAAAAAGAGCAAGCTCAAAAGTTAAAACCAAAAAAAGGGGATAAAATCATTGTTTTAGGGGGTGATAATTACCGAATTGGTATGGGTGGTGCTGCTGTTTCATCAGCAGATACAGGTGCTTTTGGTAGCGCTATAGAGCTCAATGCTGTCCAGCGTTCTAACCCTGAGATGCAAAAAAGAGTGGCGAATGCAATTCGGGCGCTCGTAGAAGCGCCAACAAATCCCATCATTTCAATTCACGATCATGGTGCTGGTGGGCACCTCAACTGTCTTTCAGAATTAGTAGAAGAGACGGGGGGTACCATCCAACTCGATGCATTACCCATCGGGGATGCTACTTTATCGGCAAAAGAAATTATTGGAAATGAGTCCCAGGAACGGATGGGGCTTATTTTAGCGCCTGAAGATGCACTTTTACTTGAAAAAATAGCCGCCCGAGAAAGGGCTCCTTTTTATATTGTAGGTGAAGTTTCAGAAAATCATCACTTTTGTTTTGTTTCTGAAAAAACAGGTGAAAAGCCCATTGATCTCACCTTAGATGCGCTTTTCGGTAGTGCTCCCAAGACCGTAATGGAGGACCAAAAAATAAATACTGAATATGCAGAAGTAGCTTATGAAATAGCACATCTAGAGCAGTATATTCATGAGGTTTTACAGCTAGAGGCGGTTGCTTGTAAAGACTGGCTTACCAATAAGGTAGACCGTTGTGTAACAGGGAGAGTGGCCCAACAACAATGTGTAGGAGAACTACAACTTCCCTTGAGTAACTGTGGTGTAGTTGCACTAGATTATAAGGGTGCTGCCGGTATCGCAACTTCGATAGGCCATGCTCCAGTTAGCGGTTTAATTGATCCTGAAAAAGGAAGTATCAATGCTATTGCAGAAGCGTTAACAAATATTATTTGGGCTCCTTTGACTAATGGAATTCAAAGTGTTTCCCTCTCAGCAAATTGGATGTGGCCCTGTAATAATGAAGGGGAAGACGCCCGTCTCTATCAGGCAGTAAAGGCCTGTTCCGATTTTGCCATTGCCCTAGGAATAAATATCCCAACGGGAAAAGACTCCCTCTCTATGAAGCAAAAATATCCAGAGGGTGAGGTTTTGGCTCCGGGCACTGTAATTATTTCTGCAGCAGGGCATTGTTCTGATGTAAAAAAAGTGGTTACCCCTGTTGCGAAATTAAATAGTGGTTCTCTTTATTATATTGATTTGTGTCAAGATGAATTTCACTTAGGGGGCAGCTCTTTTGCTCAAAATCAAAATGCCATTGGCCGCTCAGCGCCTACTGTTCAAGATGCGTCCTATTTCAAAACTGTCTTTAATGCTGTTCAGGACCTCATCAAAAAAGAAAAAATTGAAGCTGGTCATGATATCGGCTCGGGAGGTTTAATTACTACTTTATTAGAAATGTGCTTCTCCACCAATGAGATGGGAATGTCTTTGGATTTTTCCTCCTTTGAGAAACAGATTTTGCCAAATTACTATTTTCTGAAAAACCAGCTATAATACTTCAATCAAAAGAAAATCTGACAGCCCTATTAAAAAATCAAAAAATAAAAGTCGTAAAACTGGGTGAAGTCAATGCAAAAGGTCTCCTCGAATTTAACTCTTTTGAGTTCAATATTGCTGAGATGCGAAAATCATGGATGTCGACCTCTGCTGCTTTAGAAATTCAACAAACCACCCCAGCACTTGCAAAATCCAGAGCAGAAAATAGCCTCAAACAGCCCTTACAATTTCAGTTTCCAGCCAACTTTAATGGAAAACTTCCTAAACCGCTAAAGAAAAAAATTAAAGCTGCTGTGCTGCGAGAAAAAGGGAGTAATTCAGAACGAGAAATGGCCTATGCCATGGACCTTTGTGGATTTGAAGTGCGTGATGTGCATATGACAGATCTGCTGGAGGGAAGAGAAACACTGGAGGATATTCAATTTCTAGTAGCGGTAGGCGGATTTTCAAATTCTGATGTATTAGGTTCAGCAAAGGGATGGGCAGGAGCAATCAAATACAATAAACGTGCTAAAACCGCTCTGACAAACTTTTTTAACCGCCCAGATACCTTGTCACTTGGCGTGTGTAATGGTTGTCAATTATTTATAGAACTCGGCCTGCTTAATCCCTCAGATACAAAAAAACCTAAGATGCTTCACAACGATTCTAAAAAATTTGAGTGCATCTTTACCGCTGTAAGTATTCAAAAAAGTGCTGCGATTATGTTAAAAGGTTTAGAAGGGAGTACATTGGGGATTTGGGCCGCTCATGGAGAGGGAAAATTCTCCCTACCAGAAGCAGAACACCACTATGAAATTCCTGGCAAATACCTCTATACTGATTACCCCTCAAACCCTAATGGTTCAGACTATAATGCGGCCATGTTATGCTCTAAAGACGGACGTCATCTCGTAATGATGCCGCATTTAGAGCGCTCTACTTTTCCTTGGAACTGGGCGCACTACCCTTCTGGCAGAAAAGATGAAGTAAGTCCATGGATTATGGCTTTTGAGAATGCATTAAAGTGGTTAATTTAAGCTTCTAAAAAGGTCTATGCTGATTTACAACAAAATATTTTATATTTTGCAGTAAATAGCTGCTTATGACACCGACACGATTATTTGACTTTATCAGTCATCAGAGGGACCACCATCCACTTGAAAAATCATTTAGCACAAAATACAAAGGGAAATGGGAAAGCATTTCCTCTGAAATTTTCTGTGAGCAAGCCGAGGCTATAAGTAATGCCTTAATAGAACTTGGGATAGAAGCCCAAGATAAAATCGCGATGATTTCCTCTAACAATAGAACAGAGTGGAGCTTGGTAGATATAGGTTTACTTACTGTGGGAGCAGTCAATGTTCCTATTTACCCCACAATTTCAGCGCAAGATTACGAATACATCCTCAATCATTCTGAAAGCCAGTATTGTTTTGTTTCGGATAAAGAGGTTTATGATAAAGTAATGGCGGTAAAAAAGAATATCAAATCGCTAAAAAAAGTGTACAGTTTTGACCAGATCGATGGGTGTGCACATTGGAGTGAATTATTAGACATCGGTAAAGACAAACCCCATCAAGCTACTGTACAAAAACGAAAAGATGAGGTAAATCCTGCTGACTTGGCTACTATCATTTACACTTCAGGGACTACGGGTGTGCCCAAAGGAGTAATGCTCAGCCATCATAATGTCGTTTCTAATGTTTTATCCAGCTCGAAACGACTGCCCCTTACAATAGGCGAAGCTTCTGCACTGAGTTTCCTTCCCGTGTGTCATATTTTTGAGCGAGTGATTCTCTATATCTATATGTATAATAGTGTTTCTGTTTATTTTGCAGAATCTTTAGAAACGATTGCAGATAATTTACGTGAAGTCAAACCTCAAGTTATGACCGCGGTACCCAGACTGCTCGAAAAAGTATACGACAAAATTTACGCCAAAGGAGAAGAATTAAGTGGTGTCAAACAGAAATTATTTTATTGGGCAGTAAATATCGGCTTACAATACGAACCCTATGGACAAAATGGGGCTTGGTATGAATTTAAACTCAAAATAGCGCGAAAACTTATTCTATCTAAATGGCAAGAAGCACTTGGAGGAAATTTAAAACTTATCGCTTCGGGAAGTGCGGCACTTCAACCCCGATTGGCACGTGTCTTTACTGCAGCTGGAATGACCTTAGTTGAGGGCTATGGCCTTACTGAAACCTCCCCTGTAATTTCTGTGAATGACATGAGAAAAAGTCATTTTAGAATTGGTACAGTGGGAAAGGTAATCGATGGAGTCACTGTGAAAATTGCTGAGGATGGTGAAATACTCTGTAAAGGGCCTAATGTAATGATGGGCTATTATAAAGAGGAAGCCAAAACAAAAGAAGTGATGACAGGTGAATTTTTTCATACCGGAGATATTGGTGAGCTCGATCAAGAGGGCTTTCTCAAAATAACCGATCGGAAAAAAGAAATGTTTAAAACTTCTGGTGGTAAATATATTGCCCCACAAGTGATTGAAAATCAAATGAAGCAGTCCCTTTTTATTGAACAAATTATGGTTGTGGGTGCAGGCAGAAAAATGCCTACTGCACTGATACAGCCAAATGTTGAATTTGTTATGAATTGGCTGTCTGATCATGGAATACAAGTAAATTCACTAGAAGAAGCGGTCAAAGAAAATAAACTTATAGCAGCTTTTCAAAAAGAAATTGATCACCACAACAGCTTTTTTGGTTCTTGGGAACAAATCAAAAAATTTCAATTAACCCCAAATGAATGGACAATTGACGAAGGGCATCTAACCCCTACTATGAAGCTCAAGAGAAAAGTAATTGCTGAAAAATATACCGCTCTTATAGAAGACATGTACGCTTAATATAAATCCACAAAAGAAGCGTCGTATTTTTTGTGTTTTTATTATGCATGCATAGTGTTTTTTATATCTTTATAGAGATGAAACAAGAAACCTTTGATAGTGCGCTACGCGCCACATGGAATTTAGTTAGTAAAATGTATAACAAAGAGGCCAATAAATTTGATTCTACCATGGCAACAGGTTTTGCTTTATTAAGCATCGCTCCTGAAGGGACCCCCTCTACTACACTGGGACCCAAAATGGGGATGGAGCCCACCAGTCTGTCCCGCTTATTAAAAACCATGGAAGCACGAAATTTAATATACCGCGCACAGAATCCAGATGATGGTCGGAGTGTACTGGTTCACCTGACACCTTTTGGTAAAGAAAAAAGAGAAGATTCTAAAGCGGTTGTGCTCCATTTTAATCAAATGATCGCCAACACATTGAGTCCTGAAAAAATAAAAATCTTTTATGAAGTAATGCAATGTATAAAAGAAACAGCATTAAATTTTGAATTTTTCACCCCAAACCTAAAAACTGAATAATTATGGAAACAAAAGCACAAAACGATGTAACAGGAGGTGTTTTTTTACTCTCTAAAACAAATCCAGCACAAGTCTTTACGCCTGAAGATTTCAATGAAGAACAACAACTGATGAAAGCATCTGTCATCGAATTTATTGATCGAGAAGTATGGCCGTATAAGGAGCGCTTTGAAAAGAAAGACTATGCCTTTACCGAAGCACTGATGAAAAAAGCAGGGGAATTGGGCTTTTTAAGTATCCCCGTACCAGAAAATTATGGGGGCATGGGCATGGGCTTTGTCTCTACCATGCTGGTATGTGATTATATGTCTGGGTCTTCAGGTTCTTTATCTACAGCTTTTGGCGCCCATACTGGAATTGGCATTTTACCCATACTCCTCTATGGCTCTGAAACCCAAAAACAAACCTATCTCCCCAAGCTGGCATCAGGAGAATGGTTTGCTTCCTACTGTCTTACTGAGCCGGGAGCTGGCTCTGATGCTAACTCGGGAAAAACCAAGGCAGTCTTGTCGGAAGACGGTACTCACTACAAAATTACAGGCCAAAAAATGTGGATTTCTAATGCAGGTTTTGCCAACTTATTTATTGTTTTTGCCCGGATTGAGGACGATAAAAATATTACGGGTTTTCTTGTTCCCTTTGAAGAAAATAATGGGATTGAACTGGGAGAGGAAGAGCATAAATTAGGCATTCATGCTTCCTCAACCCGACAAGTCTTTTTTAATCAAACAAAAGTTCCCGTAGAAAATGTGCTAGGTACGCGCAATGGTGGCTTTAAAATTGCCATGAATGCGCTCAATGTGGGAAGAATAAAACTAGGCGTGGCCTGCCTTGATGCACAACGCAGAATTACCACTAAAGCTATTCAATATGCCAATGAGCGCATTCAATTCAAAAAACCCATTTCCTCTTTTGGAGCTATACAAGAGAAAATAGCACTAATGGCCACTTCATGTTATGTGGGTGAGTCCAGCTGTTATCGCGCAGCTCATGCTATAGAGCTTAGAATTCAGCAATTTATAGACCAAGGATATGCTCCTCAAGAAGCAGAGCTCAAAGGCGTTGAAGATTTTGCAATTGAATGCTCCCTAATTAAAGTAGCTGCTTCTGAAGATATTCAAAACTGCGCAGACCACGGTATCCAAATATTAGGAGGGATGGGCTTTTCTGCAGATACACCCATGGAGTCTGCCTGGCGAGATGCCCGCATCGGTCGTATCTATGAAGGTACTAATGAAATTAATAGAATGCTGGCTGTAGGTATGTTGCTCAAAAAAGGACTTAAAGGAGAATTAGAACTTTTACCTGCTGTTATGCAAGCTGCGGTGCAATTAGGAGGAGCGCGCACGGCAGTTGCCACTGACAACCCATTAGATCAAGAAGCTGCTTTAATTGAACACTTTAAAGCGCTGTTTTTGATGGTTATGGGAAATGCTACTCAAAAATATGGAACCCAACTGGAAGAAGAGCAACAAGTACTCCTCTCTTTAGCAGATGTTTTAATTGAGATTTATTTTTCTGAATCCGCACTTTTACGCACCCAAAAGAACATCAATAGAAAGGGGATTGAAACTCAAGAAATTCAAATCGCTATGGTTCAGCATTATATTTTTGAAGCGCATGAGTTGGTATCCAAAAAACTGAAAGAAGTCATTTTACACCTGGCTCAAAATGAAGCTGAGCGAACGCAAATGATAGATGCTTTGGAAAAACACAATGCATATACAGTCTATCCCGACCTTTTTGATCTAAAAACCGAGATCGCAACACACTTTATCAAAGAAAACAGTTACTGTTTTTAATTTCACTACCCTCACCGACACTTTAAAGTGTCGGTTTTTTTTTACCTTCAACAAAAAAACAAATGACTTTTCGCCTTCTATTTTTAAGTTTATTATTCAATTTTTACGGTTTCGCACAAGATGCAAATACGCTGTACGCTATTGTCGATGAAATTTCTGCTTCACGATTAGAATCAGATATCAAAACACTGGTCGGTTTTGGTACCCGACATACACTCAGCGATACACTCTCAGCCTCAAGAGGCATAGGAGCTGCCAGAAGGTGGATTAAATCAGAATTTGATCAAATTTCAAAAACTTGTAATGGCTGTTTAGAAGTCTTTTATCAGAAAAATTATTTTACCCCAAAAGACGGTGACCGCATCGTAAAGCCTGTTTGGATAAATAATGTCGTTGCGATACAAAGAGGAAAAACACATCCGAATCGTTTTATTATTATGAGTGGAGATATCGATTCGAGAATCTCAGATCCTACAAATTATACAGATGACTCTCCAGGTGCCAATGATAACGCTTCAGGCATGGCAGGGACTATCGAGGCCGCTCGGGTATTGTCTCAATACACTTTTGAAAACAGTATTATCTATGTAGGATTAGCCGGTGAAGAGCAGGGTCTTTTTGGAGGTAAAGGTCTGGCCGAATATGCTCAAAAACTGGGGTGGGAAATTATTGGAATATTGAATAATGATATGATTGGAAATATTAAGGGTGTTGATGGGGTTATTGACAACCGCAGTTTTCGAATTTTTTCAGAACCCGTTCCTGCCAATGAATCAGAAAAAGCAAGGATGGCAAGGCGCTTTTACGGAGGTGAGGTAGATGGTATTTCAAGACAATTGGCACGTTATGTCTACAAAAATGTTAAGCAATATATGCCTGAAATGAATCCGCTAATGATCTACCGCTTGGACCGCTTTGGAAGAGGGGGGCACCATCGGCCGTTTAATGATCTAGGGTATGCAGGGGTACGTATTATGGAAGCCCATGAAAATTATGTTATGCAGCACCAAGATATTCGAACAGAAAACGGAATTGAATATGGAGATGTACTTTCAGGAGTAGATTTTCAATATGCAAAAAAATTAACTGCAGTAAATGCCCTTAACCTGGCGAGTATTGCCTGGGCGCCCCCCGCGATTAAAGAGTTTTCCATCGGTGGGATTGTGCAAGCCTCTGCAAAATTCAGATGGAAAAAGGTGGAAGATCCCAATGTCATAGGCTATAAAATTTACTGGAGGGATACAACTAATCCCCATTGGGAGTACGCCCGATTTGTTGGAGCTGTAGATGCCCATACCCTAGAGGGTATTGTGATCGATAATTTCTTCTTCGGGATCGCTACAGTGGGGAAAAATGGTTTTGAAAGTCCTGTAGTTTTTCCGAATCGTATCTTTAGAGATTAGAAGTAATTGTCGTTTTGTAATCGTTTATAAAGTCCTCTTCTGTTTTTCTTTAATGGTAAAAAATATTTGATGATATATCAAATAATAACTCCAATTGGTTTTTAAAGTAATAAAAGGAATTAAAAGAAAATGGCTTTCTTTTTACTCTATACTAATAAGTAATTTTCTGAAGGTGGCATCGAGGTAATATTCATTCTCCTCCAGGCGTACAGGCAGGGTAGTAAACTTTTCATCTATGATACGATAGGATTCTGGCAAACCCTCTTCAAGGTTAAAAACAAGTTTATAATTTGCTCCTGGAGTAAGAGAGATGGGAGTGCCATCTAGTGCCATTAGTTGCCCCTGATCTGAGGCACCAAATTGAAAATCGTTTCCGTTGAGATTGGTTTGTAATAGGAATGCTAAAGTGCCAGAACTCGTATTAGTTTCCGATAAATCTAGATAGCCGATGAGTTGGTTTTGATTGACCAAATCATACAAAGCAAGATTTGAATCTGCGCTTCCTGATTGGGACAATGATAATTCCCAAGAAGAACGACTCAAGGCAGGATACTTTTTAATTATAAAATCAAAATCAGTTAAATTATC